>Ga0102587_1000018_pt1 | contig 245652 bp, 234 predicted proteins | sample AraplaF_Col_mTSA_FD_76853 | JGI IMG/M metagenome (GOLD analysis project Ga0102587, IMG submission 76853) | Arabidopsis root microbial communities from the University of North Carolina, USA - plate scrape MF_Col_mTSA (SPADES assembly) (version 2) | ecosystem: Host-associated > Plants > Roots >...
ACCCTAATTGACGGAAAGGAGGCGTGGCGCGATAAAATCATCACATTGAACGACTGAATCCGACCTGACAGTCGCAGGCTTCAAACCGGGTAACTGTCAGATCAAGTCGCGATCACTACATAGGCTGCCAGCTCGATGGCCGCTGCGACATACCCAGCAAGGTTGTCGATCAAAATGTTGGTGTCAAAGAGAACTATCGCCATTCAGCACGCACCTCGCGCTCATACGCCAGGCCGTCTTGCGGCTTATCCTCCATCCCCTTCCACATGCCATTTACGCTCATGGCTGCTGCAAGTCGCTTAGCGCGCGCGTCTTCGGCTGACAATACTTTTTCGACTTTGTCCGCTATCACTGCCGCCGAAGCCAATACACTGACCATCACCGCCTGATCCAGTACTTTCTGAGCTACGCGCTCAACATCCCGATCTGATAGCTCCTGCTTCGCTTTTAAACGACGACTCATCGAAAGCTTATGCACGCGCGGGAGCGCGCGGCGCACTACTCCCAACGGCAGAGGCGGCCTTTCGCCGGCGACAAGGCCGGCGGTCGCGTCGATCGTCGTCTTTATAGCCGCCCTCAAGCCAGCAGTTCTAGCGTGGATTTCTAACGAGTCCTGTAGGCTGCTCGGATCGCACGTAATCGTCAGCGCTTCCACCAGCTGGCCAACGGTCAAATGAGCGGGATCGATTTTGCGCGCGCGCGCGGCGGCCTGAACCTTGCCCATTTCCTGCTCGCTTAGCTCCACTGTTAATTGGTGTGTCATGACGACCCTCACGTCAATTATCATTAATGGTAGTGTATAACATTTAGGCAGGCATAACGCCCGACAAGGGCGACCTTCTTGCATAAGCGTTACTGAAACGCAAAAAGGGCAGCCAATATTTTTTGGCTGCCCTTCTTCATTCTGGAGCGGGAGAAGAGTCTCGAACTCTCGACCTCAACCTTGGCAAGGTTGCGCTCTACCAACTGAGCTACTCCCGCTTAGGAGCTTTGGAGGCGAGGATCGGAGTCGAACCGACCTAGACGGCTTTGCAGGCCGCTGCATAACCGCTTTGCTACCTCGCCAGAGGAAACATTTACTACGAGATAACAGCTGGTTATGCGCTGCAATCCGAAATTCTGGAGCGGGAGAAGAGTCTCGAACTCTCGACCTCAACCTTGGCAAGGTTGCGCTCTACCAACTGAGCTACTCCCGCATGGAGTTTGTTACTTTTACTATTACGGCTCTCGTTTCCTGAGAAACTGGAGCGGGAGAAGAGTCTCGAACTCTCGACCTCAACCTTGGCAAGGTTGCGCTCTACCAACTGAGCTACTCCCGCATTTCGAGTCCAGCATCATAACAGGTGACTGTTGTTTTTGCTAGTACTACTTGTTACTGACTTCGCCATATCTGGAGCGGGAGAAGAGTCTCGAACTCTCGACCTCAACCTTGGCAAGGTTGCGCTCTACCAACTGAGCTACTCCCGCTTTGCTTCGTCGTCATCAACAACAGGCCAGCATTATAGAGGTTCTACGGCGGCTGTCAATGCTCAATGAAAATATTGTTTATACGGTTAGATTTGACCCGACTTTTCCTTGATCAAAGGCCACGCCAGGCGCAGGTAGTAGAACATCGACCACACGGTCAGCACCGCCGCCACTTCCAGCAGGCGCGAACCCCAGAACTGGCTGTCGATGGCGCCCCACAGCACGTCATGGAACAGCAGCAGCGGGATGGCGCTCATTTGCGCCGTGGTCTTGATCTTGCCCAGCGAGCTGACCGCCACTGATTTGGAGGCGCCGATCTGCGCCATCCACTCGCGCAGCGCCGAGATGGCGATCTCGCGGCCGATGATGATGAAGGACATGACGGCATTGGCCCGGTCCAGCTGCACCAGCACCAGCAAGGCGCCGGCCACCATCAGTTTGTCCGCCACCGGGTCGAGGAAGGCGCCGAAGGCCGAGGTCTGGTTCCAGCGGCGCGCCAGGAAGCCGTCGAACCAGTCGGTCACCGCCGCCACGATAAACACCAGCGTGGCCGCCAGATTCTGGTCTGCCACCGGTAAAACGGTGGTGGGAAGGTAGTAGACACCCACCACCAGCGGAATCAGCGCAACGCGCAACCAGGTCAACAGAATCGGAATATTGAAGGGCATAAGCTCAAAATAAAGTGCGGCCATGAAAATATGTAATGCGCCGCTAGTCTACCTTGACGCCGCGCATTAAACCAGCACCGCAGAGGCCAGCCGGGCCTAATGCAACTGTTTGTAGATTTCTTCGGCCAACGCGCTGGAGATGCCCTCCACCGACTTGAGGTCTTCGATACTGGCGTCCACCACGCCGCGCAGGCCGCCGAAGCGGGCCAGCAGGCGCTGGCGGCGCTTGGCGCCTATGCCTTCGATTTCCTCCAGCCGCGACGTCTGGCGCGTCTTGGCGCGCTTGGCGCGCATGCCGGTGATGGCGAAACGGTGCGCTTCGTCACGGATCTGCGCCACCAGCATCAGCGCCGCCGATTCCTTGCCCAGTTCCTGCGATGGCCGGCCGTCGACGAACATCAGGGTTTCAAGGCCGACGCGCCGCCCCTCCCCTTTGGCTACTCCCACAATCAGGCTGATGTCCAGCCCCAGTTCGGCAAACACTTGCCGCGCCATTTCGATCTGACCCTTGCCGCCGTCGATCAGCACCACGTCCGGCATGACGCCGTCGCCGTTGGCGACTTTTTCGTAGCGGCGGTACAGCACCTGGCGCATGGCGGCGTAATCGTCGCCCGGCGTGATGTCGCTGATGTTGTAGCGGCGGTATTCGCCGTTCTGCATCTGGTGGTGATGGAATACCACGCATGACGCCTGCGTCGCCTCGCCCTGCGTGTGCGAGATGTCGAAGCATTCCACACGCAGGGTATCGATGTCTTCCGGCTCCAGCTGCAGCGCTTCCACCAGCGCGCGGGTGCGCGATTGCTGCGAGCCCTGCTCGGACAGCAGCCGCGCCAGTGAGATTTCGGCGCCCTTCTGCGCCAGCTCCAGCCATTTGCGGCGCTGGTCCTGCGGCTGGAACACCAGGTTGATGCGGTGGCCGCACTGTTCCTGCAAGGCCTGAATCAGCGCCGGGTGATCGAATTCGATATTCAGAATCAGGGTGCCGGGGATGAATTTGTCGGCGTAGTGCTGGGCGAGGAAGGCCGACAACACTTCGACTTCAATCGCGTTTTCCGCAATCGCCTCGGCATCGCCAACGTGGGCCGGGAAGTAGGCGCGGTCGCCGAGGTGGCGGCCGCCGCGCACCATGGCCAGGTTGACGCAGGCGCGGCCGCCCTGCACCAGCACGGCGATGATGTCGACGTCGGCGTCGCCGGTGGTCTCCATGCTTTGCTGGTGCAGCACGCGCGACAGCGACTGGATCTGGTTGCGCACCGATGCCGCCTGCTCGAATTTGAGGTCGGCCGCGTAGGCGTGCATTTTCTTTTCGAGGTCTTCCAGCACTTCGGACTGGCGGCCGCGCAGGAAGCGCGCGGCGTTTTCCACATCGAGCTTGTAGTCTTCCTTGCTGATCAGGCCTACGCACGGGCCGCTGCAACGGCCGATCTGATTCAACAGGCACGGGCGGGTGCGGTTGGCAAAGACGCTCTCCTCGCAGGTGCGGATCTGGAACACCTTCTGCAAAATCTGCATCGATTCCTTGACCGCCCACGAGCTGGGGAAAGGCCCGAAGTACTGGTTTTTCTTGTCCACCGCGCCGCGGTAGTAGACCATGCGCGGCGCATCGCCGCCGGTGATTTTCAGGTACGGGTAGGATTTATCGTCGCGGAACAGGATGTTGAAGCGCGGGCTCAGGGCCTTGATCAGGTTATTCTCAAGGATCAGCGCTTCGGCCTCGCTGTGGGTGACGGTGGTTTCGAGACGCGCGATGCGCTCGACCATCATGGCGATGCGCGGGCTGCTCAGGTTTTTCTGGAAGTAGCTCGATACGCGCTTTTTCAGGTCGCGCGCCTTACCGACGTAGAGGACTTTGTCCTCGGCGTCGAAGTACCGGTACACACCCGGCAGATTAGGCAGCCTGGCCACGGTGGCCAATACTTTTTCGCGCGGATCGCTTACTTCTTCTGTCACTTTTCCTGCTCCACAATGACGAAGGCGACGGCATAGTCTTCTTCGTCGCTGACGGTTACCTGTGCCGACAGCTTATTCTTTTCCATGAATTCTTTCAGCACGCCACTGCACACGATCACCGGCTTGCCGCTCGGCGCGTTGAGCATCTGCGCGGCCGGCCAGGTCATCGGCATGCGCATGCCCAGGCCGATGGCCTTGGAGAAGGCTTCCTTGGCCGCGAAGCGCGTCGCCACGAAGCGGATGCCGCGCGCCGCGTGCTTGGCTTTGCGCGCCAGATATTTTTCAAATTCCTGCGGCCCGAGGATCTTTTTCGCAAAGCGGTCGCCATGCCGCGCCAGCGCCGCTTCGATGCGCGGGATTTTGCAGATGTCGGTGCCGATCCCGTAAATCATTACGCGCCCCGGCCGAGGCGCGTTGCCACCATGATGGCTTTCATTTCGCGCACGGCGTTTTCCCAGCCGACGAACACGGAATGCGCGACGATGGCGTGGCCGATGTTCAGTTCCGCTATCTCCGGAATGGCGGCAATCGCTTGCACGTTGGTGTAGTGCAGGCCGTGGCCGGCGTTCACTTTCAGGCCTTTGCCGACGCCATACAGTACGCCGCGCTTGATGCGTTCCAGTTCGGCGGCCTGCTCGGTGCCTTCGGTGTCGGCATAGCGGCCGGTGTGCAGTTCGATCACCGGCGCGCCGATTTGCGCGGTGGCGTCCATCTGCGCTTCTTCGGCGTCGATGAACAGCGAGACGCGGATGCCTTCGGCCTGCAGTTGCTTCACCGCGCGCTCGACGGCGTTGTAGTTGCTCACCACATCGAGGCCGCCTTCGGTGGTGACTTCGGTGCGTTTCTCCGGCACCAGGCACACGTCGGCCGGTTTGATTTTGCAGGCGAAGTCGATCATCTCCTGCGTGACGGCGGCTTCCAGATTCATGCGGGTCAGCAGTTGCGGCGCCAGCGCGATGACGTCGGCGTCCTTGATGTGGCGGCGGTCTTCGCGCAGGTGCAGCGTAATGCAGTCGGCGCCAGCCTGTTCGGCCAGCAGCGCGGCGCGGATCGGGTCCGGATACACGGTGCCGCGCGCGTTGCGCAAGGTGGCGACGTGGTCGATGTTCACGCCAAGGTCGATGATGGTGCCGGATGGTTGCAGGAAGCTCATACTTATTCTCGTTATAACTGGGACAGGTCGATCAAAATCTGGCGTGTGTTCAGCGGCGCGCCATTCAGATGGTGCGCGACCAGGAAGCGCATCAGTTGCTTGCTTTGTACTTGGGTGGCGACGTCTTCGTAATTTTCGCACTCCATGTCGAGCAGGGTTTTGCCGGCCACGCGCGGCCACGGGTCGGAGGCACGCTCGGGACGCGGACCACGTTCCGGATCGACCACGTACACCACATCCGATTGTACGGCGCGGCGCGTTTCGACGCAGCGGGTCAGGTCGGCGGCCACGCCCGTCTCTTTAAGTAAGGCCCGCTCGAATTTTCTCAAGACGATGGGCGCGGGTTCGTTGTGGGCCAGCTGGTTGAGCGTGGAGACGTAGTGGTCGAACAGGGCCGGGTGCGCGTCGTCGCGGGCCAGAAGTTTGACCAGCAGTTCGTTCAGGTAGAAACCGCACAGCAGCGCGGTTTTCTCCAGCGGCAGCATGCCGCCCACCCATTCGGCGTCGGTCAGGGTGCGCAGTTCGGATTTGCCGACCCAGCTGCTCGACAGCGGCTGAAAGGTTTGCAGCACGCCGCGCAGTTGCGAGTGCGGCCGCTTGGCGCCCTTGGCGATCAAGGCCACGCGGCCGAAGTCGCGCGTGAACAGGTCGATAATCAGGCTGGTTTCTTTGTAGGGATAGCTGTGCAGGACGAAGGCCGGCTGGCCGGCGACCTTGGTGCCGACGGTGCGCTCGCGGCCAGTCGCGCGCGGGCGCTTGGGCGCGGCGGGGGCGATTGCCGCCGCAGGTGCGCCAGCGTCCACCGGCGCCGCTGAGGGCGGCGCGTCCATGGTGGCGTCTGGCGTGGTGGACATGCTGTTGTGGGCGGCCCGCTTATTCGTAGCCGTAAGCGCGCAGGCCGGCTTCGTTATCGGCCCAGCCGGATTTCACTTTCACCCAGATTTCCAGGTACACCGGGCCGCCGAACAGTTTTTCCATGTCCTGGCGCGCTTGCGTCGACACTTCTTTCAGGCGCGCGCCCTTGTTCCCGATGATCATGGACTTGTGCGAATCGCGCTCCACCAGAATCGCGGCGAAGATGCGGCGCAGATCGCCCTCCTGCTCGAACTTCTCGATCAGCACCGTGCTGGTGTACGGCAGCTCGTCGCCGACAAAACGGAACAGCTTCTCGCGCACGATCTCGGACGCCATGAATTTTTCGCTGCGGTCAGTGATGTCGTCCGGTCCGAAGATGGCTTCGTTCTCCGGCAGGAAGCGTTTCAGCTCCCTCTCCAGGCCGTCCAGCTGGAAGCGCAGCTTGGCCGATACCGGCACGATGGCGGCGAAGTTGAACTTGGACGCCACCTGCTGCGCGAACGGCATCAGCGTGGCCTTGTCCTTGGCGCGGTCCGATTTGTTAATCACCAGGATCACCGGCACTTCGGTCGGCAGCAGGTCCAGCACTTGCTGGTCGGCCGGGCCGAAGGTGCCCGCCTCGATCACGAACAGGATCAGGTCCGACGAAATCAGGGTATTGGTGACGGTCTTGTTGAGCGTCTTGTTCAGCGCGTTGGCGTGGCGGGTCTGGAAGCCGGGCGTGTCGACGTAGATGAACTGGGCGTCGTCATAGGTCTGGATGCCGGTGATGCGATGGCGCGTGGTCTGCGCTTTGCGCGAGGTGATGCTGACCTTGGCGCCAATCAGCGTGTTCATCAGTGTGGACTTGCCGACGTTGGGGCGGCCCACAATAGCGATGTAGCCGCAACGGAAGTTGGCGGCAGGAGTCTGTTCGGTGGTCATGATGTTCTCTTTTATTGTTTGGCGGCCTTGGCCGATGCCGGCGCCGGAGCCGGTTGCTCCTGCACGGTGGCGATGCCGGCCAGCTTGAGCTGGGCTGTGCGCGGCTTGGACTTGCGGGCGGCGGCCGGCGCTTTTTGCACCGCCTGCTCGGCGGCGGCCAGCGCCAGCTTGGCGGCCGCCTGTTCGCCGGCGCGGCGGCTGCCGCCGCGGCCGAACACCTGAATGCCCAGCTTGGGCACCAGGCATTCAATTTCAAATTCCTGGCTGTGTGCGGCGCCATGGGTGGCGATGACGTTGTACTGCGGCAGCGAGATTTTTTTCGATTGCAGGAATTCCTGCAGCAGGGTCTTGGCGTCCTTGCCCAGCGTTTGCGGATCGACCGAATCGAGGATGGGGATGTAGAACGAGCGGATCACGTCGCGCGCGGCATTGAAGCCGCTGTCGAGGTAGATGGCGCCCAGCAGCGCTTCCAGCGTGTCGGCCAGAATCGAAGGCCGGCGGAAGCCGCCCGACTTGAGCTCGCCCTCGCCCAGGCGCAGGAACTGCGACAGCTCCAGCTTCTGGGCGATTTCAAACAGCGACTGCTGCTTGACCAGGTTGGCGCGCAGGCGCGACAGGTCGCCCTCGTTGATTTCCAGATAGCGGTCGTACAGGATGGACGCCACCACGCAGTTCAGAATCGAATCGCCCAAAAACTCCAGCCGTTCGTTATGCAGACTGCTATGGCTACGGTGCGTCAGGGCCTGCTGTAGAAGACCAGCATCCTGGAACGTGTAGCCTAAACGAGTTTGCAATAACTGGAGATTCATTAGATTCTTTATTCTTTCGCGGGTTTGGCACCACCCTTGGCGGTGGTGCCTTCATATTCAAGCAAGAGGCTGGCCGGCCCGACCAGCGGAATTTTCTTTTCGTAGGCAAAGCTGATCTCGGTCTGGCCGTCGATCTTTTCGATGATCAGGTCGCGGCCGTTGATTGAGCTGATGTAGCCGGCCACGGCGCTGGTGTCGAAGGACTTCTGGATGTCGGCGGCCGAACCGCCGGCATTCCTGGCAGTGACGATGGCGTTCTGGATCGCACGGTACTCGGTGTAGGTGGGGACGATTTTCAACCCCAGCACCAGCACCACGCCCAGCAACGCCAGGATCACGATCAAGCCGACCAGTGAAACACCTTGCTGCCGTTTCTGCATCTTAGTCCCTTTCGAGCCTGCCGATTTAATGGATGCTGCCAATGCGGCGCAGGTTACCCAGATTCATCCAAACGAAAAATGCTTTTCCAACAATGTTCTTATCCGGCACGAAGCCCCAGTAACGGCTGTCCAGGCTGTTGTCGCGGTTGTCGCCCATCATGAAGTAGTTGCCCGCCGGAACTACACACGTGAAGCCTTCATAGCGGTACTGGCAGTTTTCGCTCTGCGGGAACGGGAATACACTCTCGCGGCTGTAGGTCGGCTTGGCGTCGTCATTCAGGATGCGATGGCTGACGCCAGTCAGGTTTTCCTCGAACTGCTTGTTGTACGCCATGCGCTCGTCGCTCAGGTAATCGTCCAGCGGGGTGTACTTCACTTCCACGCCATTCACGGTTAAGCGTTTGTTTTCATACGTGATTTTATCACCCGGCACGCCGATCACACGTTTGATGTAATCCTGGCTCATGTCCATCGGATATTTGAACACCATCACGTCGCCGCGTTGCGGGTCGTTGATCTGGACGATTTTCTTGTTGATCACCGGCAGGCGGATGCCGTAGGTGAACTTGTTCACCAAAATCAGGTCGCCCACCAGCAGCGTCGGCACCATCGACGAGGATGGAATCTTGAACGGCTCGTACAGGAAAGAGCGCAGGAAGAACACCAGCGCAATCACCGGGAAGAAGCTGCCCGAATACTCGATCCAGGTCGGCTGGCGCAGGATGCCGGCTTCCAGCTGGGCGCGGTTGCCGGTGTTGTCGACCTTGATGCCGTCGGCGGTCAGCTTGGCGTTGCGGGCGTCGTATTCGGCCAGCGCGCGGTCGGCCGCGGCGCGGCGCTGCTTTGCCAGGTAAAACACGTCCAGAAACCAGATCACGCCGGTGATCACCATCAGCACGAACAGGATCAGTGCAAAGTTGCCTAAGATGACTTGCAGGTTCATTTCTCGTCCACTTGTAAGATGGCCAGGAACGCTTCTTGTGGAATCTCGACCGAGCCCACTTGCTTCATGCGTTTCTTACCGGCTTTTTGTTTCTCCAGCAGTTTCTTCTTACGGCTGACGTCGCCGCCGTAGCACTTGGCCAGCACGTTCTTGCGCAGCGCCTTCACGTTTTCACGCGAAATCACGTTGACGCCGATGGCGGCCTGGATCGCCACGTCGAACATCTGGCGCGGGATCAGCTCGCGCATCTTGGCCGCCACCTGACGGCCGCGGTAGGCCGAGTTGGAGCGGTGCACGATGATGGCCAGCGCGTCGACCTTGTCGCCGTTGATCAGCATATCGACCTTGACCACGTCCGACGGACGGTATTCCTTGAACTCGTAGTCCATCGAGGCGTAGCCGCGCGAGGTGGATTTGAGCTTGTCGAAGAAGTCCAGCACGATCTCGCCCATCGGCATCTCGTACACCAGCTTGACCTGGCGGCCATGGTAGCTCATGTCCATCTGCACGCCGCGCTTGCCGATGCACAGGGTGATCACCGAACCCACGTACTCCTGCGGCATGTACAGGTTGACGGTGACGATAGGCTCGCGGATTTCGTTGATCTTGGTGGTGTCCGGCATGCGCGACGGGTTGTCCACCTTGATGACCGAGCCGTCGCGCAGCTCCACCTCGTACACCACGGTCGGCGCGGTGGTGATCAGGTCCTGGTCGAATTCGCGCTCCAGGCGTTCCTGCACGATTTCCATGTGCAGCAGGCCGAGGAAGCCGCAGCGGAAGCCGAAGCCCAGCGCCTGCGACACTTCCGGCTCGTACATCAGGGCGGCGTCGTTCAGTTTCAGTTTTTCCAGCGCGTCGCGCAGCGCGTCGTACTGGTTGGCCTCGACCGGGAACAGGCCGGCGAACACCTGCGGCTGCACTTCCTTGAAGCCCGGCAGCGGCGCCGGCGCCGGCGTGGCCGCGTGGGTGATGGTATCGCCCACCTTGGCGGCCTTCAGTTCCTTGATGCCGGCGATGACGAAGCCCACCTGGCCGGCCGACAGCTGCGGCAGCGAGACCGAGCGCGGCGAGAAGATACCGATGTCTTCCACCAGCTGCACCGATTCGGTGGCCATCAGCTTGATTTTTTCTTTGGGCTTCAGGGTGCCGTTGACCACGCGCACCAGCATCACCACGCCCACGTAGGCGTCGTACCACGAGTCGATGATCAGCGCCTGCAGCGGCGCGCTGGCGTCGCCCTTCGGCGGCGGCACTTTGGCGATGATGGATTCCAGCACGTCTTCCACGCCCAGGCCGGTCTTGGCCGAGCAGTGCACGGCGTCGCCGGCCTCGATGCCGATCACGTCTTCGATTTCCTTGATGGCGTTAGGCGGGTCGGCGTTCGGCAGGTCGATCTTGTTCAGCACCGGCACCACTTCCACGCCGAGGTCGAGCGCGGTGTAGCAGTTGGCCACGGTCTGGGCTTCCACGCCTTGCGAGGCGTCCACCACCAGCAGCGCGCCTTCGCAGGCCGACAGCGAGCGCGATACTTCGTACGAGAAGTCGACGTGGCCCGGCGTATCGATCAGGTTCAGGTTGTAGGTCTGGCCGTCGCGGGCTTTGTATTGCAGGGCGGCGGTCTGCGCTTTGATCGTAATACCGCGTTCGCGCTCCAGATCCATCGAATCGAGCACTTGCGCTTCCATCTCGCGTTCGGACAGGCCGCCGCACAGCTGGATGATGCGGTCTGCCAGCGTCGATTTGCCGTGGTCGATGTGGGCGATGATGGAGAAGTTACGTATGTTGTTCATTAACAAAAATTCAAAAACGGGTTTGACACAACGAGGGCACAATACAAAAAAGCGCTCACAACGGGGCGATGCCCTGGCGAGCGCCTTGTGGAAATATGCTATGCCCCGGCATTTTACCGGATTTCAGAGTGGAAATCCCGATTTATAGCAGTTGCAGCACTTTGGCTTCGTCGAGGAAGTAGTGGCACAGCTCCGGCTGCGACAGATCGGCAAACAGGACCGGCACCAGTTCGTCGTATTTGGCCAGCAACTCCGGGTCGTTGGCCTGGTCGATGTCGATGACGTTGACGGTGAACGGGCGCTGCGGGGTTTGCAGCCGCAGCAGCGCGTCCAGCATGTCGTGGCACAAATGACAATAGTCGCGGGAATATAAGGTAAATTGCATGGTTTAACCCGCACTTCGCGGACGAGGGTCTGGCCCCTTGGGGTCAGACCCTTTATTTGCCGGGGTTTATTTCGCGGTCGGACGCAGCGAGATGAAGCGGGTATTGCCATCACGCAGCACCAGCAGCACCGACGGTTTCTTCGGATCCAGCTTGGTCACGGCCGCGTTGAATTGCTTGGCGTCCTTGATGTCGGTGTTATTGAGCTGCAGCAGCACGTCGCCCTCGTCCAGGCCGGCGCGCTCAGCCACACCATCCACATCGGTGACCACCACGCCGCCGCTGACCTTGAGGTCAGCCTTCTGCTCGGCGCTCAGGTCTTCCACCTTCAAGCCCAGCGCGTTGGCCTTGGCCGGTTCGGCCGGGGCCGGCTTGCCGCCCTTGCCTTTCGCGCCCTTGGCCGCCTTGTCGCCGTCCAGCTCGGCCACCGTCACCGGCAGCGTCAGCTCGGCGCCTTTGCGCCACACGGTCACCGTGGCCTTGCTGTCCAGCGCGGTGTCGCCCACCAGGCGCGGCAAATCGCTGGAACGGTTCACCGGCTTGCCGTTGAACTTGAGGATGATGTCGCCCGCCTTGACGCCGGCCTTGTCGGCGGGACCGCCCGGCTCCACCAGCGACACCTCGGCACCCTGCGCCGATTTCAGGCCCAGCGACTCGGCCACTTCCTTGCTGACTTCGCCGATCTGCACGCCGATGCGGCCGCGCGTGACCTTGCCGCTCTTCTTGAGCTGGTCCGACACGCGGATCGCCTCGTTGATCGGCACCGCGAACGAAATGCCGTTCGAACCGCCCGACAGGGTGGCGATCTGCGAGTTGATGCCGATCACCTCGCCGCGCATATTGATCAGCGGGCCGCCCGAGTTGCCGGGATTAACCGCCACGTCCGACTGGATCAGCGGCAGGTATTCGCCGGTGTCGCGCGCCTTGGCCGAGATGATGCCGGCCGTCACCGTGTTTTCCAGGTTGAACGGCGAGCCAATGGCGATCACCCATTCGCCGGCGCGGATCTTGTCCGAATCGCCCATCACCAGGAAGGGCAGCTTGTCGCCTTCGATTTTCAGCACGGCAACGTCGGTGCGGGTGTCGGCGCCCAGCACCTTGGCCTTGAACTCGCGCTTGTCGGTCAGGGTCACGAACACCTCGTCGGCGCCATCGACCACGTGGGCATTGGTCAGCACATAGCCGTCGGCCGACAGGATGAAGCCGGAGCCGACGCCGCGATTCACCGGCTCGTCGGACGGCGCCTGCCGGCGCGGCGAGCGGCCCTGCGGGCCCGGCATCTGGCCGCCGAAGAAGCGGCGCAGCAGTTCCTGCATTTCATCGTCACCGGGCAGGCCGTTGGCGCGGCTGCTTTGCTTGGGGCGTTCGGTGGTGCGGATATTCACCACCGCCGGGCCGACGCGCTCGACCAGGTCGGCAAAGTCCGGCAGACCGATGACGGCGCCGGTAACGGCCGAGGCCGCCGTCGCGGGCGACATGCCGAGGGACATCCATAAGCTCGCGCCCAACACCAGCGCGGACAGCGTTTTACGACCAGCAGAGAAATTATTTTTCATGGACAGTATCGATCTCTAAAAAGTTCGGGATGCGTGCGCCGCCCCGTCGACGCGATCGGCGCGCGACGTGAGGCTAGCACATGGTAAGCGAAAAGTCGCTATACCGATGTGCCGATTGCGTATAAGCGTATGCGCTCAGGGCAAAATGATGGCGGCCGGCCGATCTTCAAGGGCGGTGCCGGCTTCAAAAGCAGGCTCGGCCGCAAGGCGGGCGGCCAGGCGGGCGTGGAAATCATCGCTGAGCGCGCCACCGGGCGTGCTGCGCAGTACGTCGCCGGTCAGATGGTAGGCGCGCCAGGCCGCCTGCCCTTCCGGCGTGTCGAGCGCGGCAAAGGCCAGTTCGCGCTCGCTGTCCGACAATTCACCGTCGGCCAGCGCCGAGATGTGTTCGTGCAGTCTTTTTTGGGTATCCATCGCGTATCCCGCCATGTCAAAACAAGTCCGCTCTTTTGCCGGACGCCAACAGCTCTTGCCATCATTCCCGCCTTACCAGCGCTTGTCAACAGGCATGTCGAGCAAGGGCCGCAATTTTTCAGCGATGACTTCGCGGGCGCGGAAAATCCGGCTGCGCACCGTACCGATGGGGCAAGCCATGATGTCGGAAATTTCTTCATAGCTTAGCCCCTCGATCTCGCGCAGGGCAATGGCAGTGCGCAGATCCACCGGCAAGGCGTCCATGGCCGCGTTCACGGTCTGGGCGATCTGCTTGCTGGCCAGCATGGACTCCGGCGTATTGATGTCGCGCAAATGCTCGCCATCGTAAAACCCTTCGGCTTGTTCGGTATCGGCGTCGGTGGACGTGGGCGTGCGCCGCCCCTGCGTCGCCAAAAAGTTTTTGGCGGTGTTGATGCCGATGCGGTACAGCCAGGTATAGAAAGCCGAATCGCCACGAAAATGCCGCAACGCCCGGTAAGCCTTGATAAAGGTTTCCTGCACCACGTCCTCCGCTTCGGCCGGGTCGTGCACGATACGCGACAACAAGCGCATGAGCCGGCGCTGATACTTCGCCACCAGCAAATCAAACGCCTGCTTATCGCCATCGCGGACCCGCTCGACCAGCAATTGGTCACACTCGCGTTCTGTCGTCACTCCTGCATTCCTCGGTGGCCTGCAGCGCAGCCGATTCGTCTAGCCATATATGCTATAGAGTTAGCTCGCTGCAAGAAGTTCACACTGCCGACGTGTTTATTTGGTTGCGCGCCGCGGCACGGCAGGCCAGCACCAGCGCGCGCCACGCGGACGGCGCCACGCTGTCCGGCAAGACCGCCACCGTCTGCACGCCGCCGGCTTCATCGCGCAACCGCAGCAATAGCAGGCGCGGCCACAAGGTCGAGCCGGGCAGCAGACAAACCGCGCTGTCGTTGTGCTGGTATACCGCCAGCCGCATCAGGCCGACACCGGATATATCAAGCCGCCGTGCAATACCTGCCGGACGCCCGAACCGCCAACCCAGCGCGCCCGCCAGCAAACACAGCAACGACACCGCCGTGCCATCGCAGACGGCAGCGGACGCCATCACGCAACAGCACAGGCCGGCATGCGCAATGCGCAAACCGCGCGAGGGGCGAACGATGACGGACACCGCGATCGACATGACGGCAGCACCAAAACAAACACAAAAGGGGATTACGTCGTGGAAGCGCCGGCGCAAGGCCGGGCAATTCAGGCGCCAGCGAGCGCCGGCGCCGAATTCTCGCTCACCCTGTTTGGACAGGGCGAGCAGAGAATTGGTTCAAACTTTTTTCTAGGTTGCTCCAAAGCGAGCGCAGCTAGGCGCGGTGGGCGAAGACAGTGCTTTAGCACGGCAAGCCCGCCGCAACGACGCTGCGATCGTTTTGGTGCGACCTAGATCTTGCCGAAGACTAAGCTACCGTTAGTGCCGCCGAAGCCGAACGAGTTTTTCACTGCATACTCGATCTTCATCTCGCGGGCCACATTGGCGCAGAAGTCCAGGTCGCAGTTCGGATCCTGGTTGAAGATGTTGATGGTCGGAGGCGACACCTGATGGTGGACCGCCAGCACCGTGAACACCGACTCCAGGCCGCCCGCGCCGCCCAGCAGGTGGCCGGTCATCGACTTGGTCGAATTGACCACCAGCTTTTTGGCGTGGTCGCCGAAAGTGCGCTTGATGCCCTGCACTTCCGCCACGTCGCCTTGCGGCGTCGAGGTGCCGTGCGCGTTCACGTACTGTACCTGATCCGGATTGAGGCCGGCGTTGGCCAGCGCGGCTTGCGCCGACTTGCTGCCACCGCTGCCATCTTCCAGAGGCGAGGTCATGTGATACGCATCGGCGCTCATGCCAAAGCCCACCACTTCGGCGTAGATCCTGGCGCCGCGCGCCTTGGCGTGTTCGTACTCTTCGAGCACCATCACGCCGGCGCCTTCGCCCAGCACGAAGCCGTCGCGGTCCTGGTCCCATGGGCGGGACGCGGTGGCCGGATCGTCGTTGCGCGACGACAGCGCCTTGGCCGAGGCGAAACCGCCCAGGCCCAGCGGCGACACGGTCGATTCCGCACCGCCAGCCACCATCACGTCGGCATCGCCATACTCGATCAGACGAGCGGCGGCGCCGATGCAGTGCAGGCCGGTGGTGCAAGCCGTGACGATCGACAGGTTAGGACCACGCATGCCGTACTTGATCGACAGGTTACCCGAGATCATGTTGATGATCGAGGCAGGCACGAAGAACGGCGAGATACGGCGCGGACCGCGCTTGTCGTAATCTTCCTTCTGTTCTTCGATCATCGGCAGGCCGCCGATACCGGAACCGACGATCACGCCGATACGATCGGCGTTCGCTTCGGTGACGACCAGGCCGGAGTCTTCCACAGCTTGGATGCTGGCCGCCATGCCGTAGTGGATGAAGGTATCCATGTGGCGGGCTTCCTTGGCCGAGATGTAATTCTCGATATTGAAGCCTTTGACTTCGCCGGCAAAGCGGGTGCTGAAAGCTGTTGCGTCAAACTTGGTGATGTTGGCGATACCGGATTTGCCCTCCAGCGCGGCAGCCCAGGTGTCGGCAATGTTATTGCCGATCGGGGATACGGCGCCCAGGCCGGTAACGACAACACGACGGTTTTTAGAACCTCTCAAGCGATTCTCCTAAAGTCGATCGGGCAGAAATTACGCCTTGACGTGAGCGGTAGCGTAGTCGATCGCTTGCTGCACGGTGGTGATTTTTTCTGCTTGTTCGTCAGGGATTTCCATTTCGAACTCGTCTTCCAGTGCCATCACCAGCTCAACGGTGTCCAGCGAGTCAGCGCCCAGATCATCGACGAACGACGATTCGGTTTTGATGTCTGCCTCGGCGACGCCCAGTTGCTCAGCGACGATTTTCTTTACGCGTTGTTCGATATCCGACATGTTATGGCTCCATTTTGTTTGTTACGGAAAGCGCGCATTTTATCAGGTTTGCGCGCTGAAAAACTAATTTCAGTGTCTGCTGCTAAATATACTGAAATACCTACTAAAAGATTTGAATGGGCTTTATTTTAAGCCCATTCTCATCAGTTCATATACATACCGCCATTCACGTGGAGGGTGGTGCCGGTAATATAAGCGGCTTGCGGCGAGGCCAGGAAGGCGACCGCCGCGGCGATATCCTCCGGCTTGCCGAGGCGCGCCAGCGGAATTTGCGTCAGCAAGGCGGCGTGCTGATCTTCGCCCAGCGCCTTGGTCATGTCGGTATCGATAAAGCCCGGCGCCACGCTGTTGACGGTGATGTTGCGGCTGCCGATTTCGCGCGCCAGCGCGCGCGTCATGCCTTCCACGCCAGCCTTGGCGGCGGCGTAGTTCATCTGGCCCGGATTGCCGGCCGAGGCCACCACCGAGGTGATGTTGATGATGCGGCCGGTCTTGGCCTTCATCATGCCGCGCAGCACGGCGCGCGACAGGCGGCCGACCGAACTCAGATTGGTGGCGATGACGTTATCCCACTCTTCATCCTTCATGCGCATGGCCAGCTGGTCTTGCGTGATGCCGGCGTTGTTGACCAGGATGCCGACCGCGCCGTAGGTTTTGCCGATGTCGTCGATGATGGCGGCGCAGGCTTCGGCGTTGGTGACGTTCAGTACCATGCCCTTGCCCGCTTCCGCGCCGATCTCGGCCAGGTAAGCGGAAATCGCTTCCGCGCCGGCCTCGGTGGTGGCGGTGCCGATCACTTTCGCACCCTGGCGCGCCAGTTCCTGGGCAATGGCCTTGCCGATGCCGCGCGATGCGCCCGTTACCAGGGCGACTTGATTTGCTAAAGTCATGTAAGTCCTTCTACAGTAAATTCGGAGTGTGCCTGAATCCGCAAACGCTTTATTTGAGTTCGCTCAATACGCGTTCCAGCGTAGCCTGATCGTAGATGGCATCGCCCACCAGATTGCCGTCGATGCGCTTGGTCAGGCCCATCAGCACTTTGCCCGGACCGCACTCTACCAGCTTGGCGACGCCGTCGGCAGCCATTTTCTGCACGGTTTCCACCCAGCGCACCGGCGCCGCGGCCTGACGCACCAGCGCATCCTTGATGGCGGCCGGATCGTTCAGCACGGCCACGTCGACGTTGTTAATCAGCTGGATCTGCGGCGCCGAGAAAGCGATGTCGGCCAGGTAGTCGCGCAGACGGTCCGAGGCCGGCTTCAGCAGCGACGAGTGGAACGGCGCCGACACCGGCAGTCGCATGGCGCGCTTGGCGCCCTTGCCCTTGGCGATTTCGCAGGCGCGCTCGACAGCGGCGGTTTCGCCGGCGATCACCACTTGCGCCGGCGCGTTGAAGTTGACGGCCTCGACCACGCCGCCGGCGGCGGCTTCGGCGCAGGCGGCGCGCACGTCGTCATCCGACAGGCCCAGCACCACGGCCATGGTGCCCTGCCCGACCGGCACGGCTTCCTGCATGGCCTGGGCGCGGAAGCGCACCAGCGGCACGGCGTCCTTGAAGGCGATCACGCCGGCGGCGACCAGCGCCGAGTATTCGCCCAGGCTGTGACCGGCCACCACCGACGGCACTGCGCCGCCGGCCGCAATCCATGCGCGGTAAGCGGCCACGCCGGCGGTCAGCATGACCGGCTGGGTGTTGGTGGTCAGGTCCAGTTCTTCCTTCGGGCCTTCGGCCATCAGCTTGCCGATATCGAAGCCCAGCGCGTCGGACGCCTCGGCGATGGTCTGGGCCACCACCGGGTTGCCGGCAAAGCCATCCATCATCGCAATCGCCTGCGAACCTTGACCTGGGAATACAAAAGCAAATTTCGTCATGACTTCATCCATCTCGTTTTATTATTGGCTGCAAAGCTAGCATGCAAACATGACCGCCTTGCTACCGAGGAGCCCGTTAGAACTCTAATTCTAATTCAGGGTCAAAACTTCGCCAGGACGGCGCCCCAGGTGAAACCGCCGCCCACGCCTTCCATCATGACGTTCTGCCCACGCTGAATGCGGCCATCGCGCACAGCGACGTCCAGCGCCAGCGGGATCGATGCGGCCGAGGTATTGCCGTGCTGGTCGACGGTGACGACCATCTTTTCCATCGGCAGGCCCAGCTTCTTGGCGGTGCCGCTCATGATGCGCAGATTGGCCTGGTGCGGGATCAGCCAGTCGATCTGCGACTGCTGCATGCCGGCCTTGTCCAGCGCTTCGTGCGCCACCTTCTCCAGCACCGAGACGGCCAGCTTGAACACGGCGGGGCCGTCCATGTACAGATAAGCCTCGCCTGCGGTCGCGCCGGCGAAGGTGTTGGGCATGCACAGGATGTCGGAATGACGGCCGTCCGCGTGTAGCGCGGTGGCCAGGATGCCCGGCTCCTGCGAGCCGGTCAGCACCACGGCGCCGGCGCCGTCGCCGAACAGCACGCAGGTGGTGCGGTCGTTGAAATCGAGGATGCGGGAGAAGACTTCCGAGCCGATCACCAGCACGTTCTTGTGCACGCCGGCGCGGATGAAGGCGTCGGCGGTCGACAGCGCATAGACGAAGCCGCTGCACACCGCCTGCACGTCCACTGCCGCGCCGTTGTTGGTGATGCCGAGCTTTTGCTGCACGATGCAGGCGGTGCTGGGGAAGCTGCCGAAAAAGTCCGGCGTCGAGCTGGCCACGATGATCAGGTCGATATCGTTGGGCTGCATGCCGGCCATGGCCAGCGCGTTGTTGGCGGCGTTCACCGCCAGGTCCGACGACTTCTGTTCAGGCGCGGCGAAGTGGCGCGCGGCGATGCCGCTGCGGGTGGTGATCCATTCGTCCGAGGTCTCGATGCCTTTGGCGGCGAGTTGATCAGCCAGTTCCTGGTTGGTCACGCGCTTTTCCGGCAGATAGCTGCCGGTGCCGATAATTTTGCTGTACAAGGTCATGCCGTTCTACCGTCCACTATTGAGTTGAGCTGGATACTTCCGGAGTCTCGGTGCTGCGCGGCATCAGCTCGGCGATCAGGGTCGAGATATGCGGCAACACGTCATTTTTTGCAGCATCATACGCCCGTCGGATCGCCCATTCAAAGGAATATGCGTCGGCGCCGCCATGGCTTTTGAACACCAGGCCGCGCAAACCCAGCAGGCTGGCGCCGTTGTAACGCGATGGCGACAAGCGTTTCTTGATGTTGCCCAGCGCGCCGCGGCCAAGCAATGCGCTCAGCATGGTCAACGGATTGCGGGTGAATTCGGACTTGACGGTGTCGGCAAAGAAGTGGGCCACGCCCTCCACCGCTTTCAGGGTGATATTGCCGGTGAAGCCGTCGCACACCACCAGATCGGCGGTACCCTTGAAGATGTCATTGCCTTCCACATTGCCGTAGAAGTTGAGCGCGCCGCGCTCGTGGTCGGCCTGCAGCAGCTTGCTGGTGGCCTTGACCACGTCGTTGCCCTTGATGTCCTCGGTGCCCACATTGAGCAGGCCGATGGTCGGGCGTTCAGTGTTTTCCATGGCCGACACCAGCACCGAGCCCATGATGGCAAACTGGTGCAGGTGATGCGGCTCGCAGTCGACGTTGGCGCCCAGGTCCAGCATATAGGTCGGGCCGCCCTTCTGGTTCGGCATGATCGAGCAGATCGCCGGGCGGTCGACGCCGCTCATGGTTTTCAGGACGTAGCGCGCCACGGCCATCAGCGCGCCGGTATTGCCGGCCGAGACGGAGGCCTGGGCCCTGCCATCCTTGACTTGCTCGATGGCGACGCGCATCGACGAATCCTTCTTGCGGCGCAGGGCCACTTCCAGCGGATCGTCCATGGTGACTTGTTCGGAGGCGTGCACGATGGAGAGGCGCGGATGCGCGTCTGCATGGTGCTTCTTCAGTTCGGCGCGGATGACGTCTTCGAGACCAACGAGGATCAGTTCGGCATCAGGTTCGCGTTTGACGAAGGAAACAGCTGCGGGGATAGTGACTGACGGGCCATGATCGCCACCCATGCAGTCGATAGAAATTTTGATTGTCATTGTTATGGCAAGCGGCGGGGCCTCAACTACCGGACTCCGCATTGGAACATGACGGTGTGCAAAACTAAATTGCAGCCGATGAAAAAAGAAAAAGCGATGCTACACAAGTCAGCACCGCCTGTTTCCGGGTCCAGCAAAAACGTCAATTACTCGTCGTTTTTGGTTTTCAGGACTTTACGACCACGATAGAAGCCGTTAGGGCTGATGTGGTGACGCAGGTGGGTTTCGCCGGTGGTTGGCTCGATAGCCAGTTGCGGAGCAACCAGGAAATCGTGCGAACGGTGCATACCACGCTTCGATGGGGATTTTTTGTTCTGTTGAACTGCCATGTTAATGACTCCTAATACTTAAGTTCTAAAATTCTAACACAATCGACCGGCATATACATGCAAATCGAGCCCTACTACTTTGCTACTGCTAACTTGCCAAGACTCGATTTACACGCGTATTGACACGTCTGGTACTACTACTTATTCGGATTTGAGGCTCTTGAGAGCGTCGAACGGCGAGATTTTCTCGCTTTTTGCCTTGTCCAGCAGGCTGGAATCCGGGCAGACATCGTGACGCGGCGATTGCGGCAAGGCCAGCAACGCTTCATCTTCCACCAGGTACATCAGTTCCATGCTGCGACTGCCGACGATCACATCGATCGATTCGTCGTCAATTCGTTCTTCAATTTCGTCTGCGTCTTCATCATCCTTACCCAGCATCAGCACGGTCGACGAATCGAGGTGGTGAGCGTAAGGCTGCAAGCAGCGCTGGCAGACCAGTTGCACGGTGCCGTTGACCGACAGCGTGATCTGCGGGATGCCCAGTTTGTGGGTCTCTCCTACTGCTTTCCAGGCAATCTCGCCGGAGGGATTGGCACACTCCTTGGCCAGACGGGTCAGTTCAGCGACAGGCGTCGTGCCTGACTGGCTGCTGTTGGTCCGACAAAATTCAAAGGTGTCGATCACAAGAGCATTCATTACAGAGTTTCCCCGGAAAACCTGCGATAATAACAGGGTTTTCGCGTTCAAGTCAAAAACTTAGCGAATTTTTCGCTTTTTCCACCGCCAGCATTACCGGCGAGAGAGCATATAACAGTTCCCTCATGACATCAAGTTTACTCGTACTGGCCTCCAGTTCCACCTACCGCAAAGAGTTATTATCGCGCCTGCAACTGCCGTTTGAAGTGGCCGTCCCCGCCATCGACGAAACTCCGCTGCCGGGCGAAACGCCAAGCGCCACCGCCCTGCGCCTGGCGCGCGACAAGGCCGCCGCCGTGGCCGCCAACATGCCGGGCGCCATCGTGATCGGCTCCGATCAGGTGGCCACGCTGGACAATGAACAAATCGGCAAGCCGGGCAACCACGCCAACGCGCTGGCGCAATTGCAGAAGATGCGCGGCCGCGAGGTCATCTTCCACACCGCGCTGTGCGTGTGGGACGGCCGCAACAACACGGCCCAGGTCGAAGACATCCAGACCGTGGTGAAGTTCCGCGATCTGCCGGATGCCGAGTTGGATGCCTACCTACGCATCGAGCAACCGTACGATTGCGCCGGCAGCGCCAAGAACGAGGCGCTGGGCATCGCGATTCTGGAGCGCATCGACAGCAGCGACCCGACCGCCCTCACCGGCTTGCCATTAATCGCCCTGACAGGCATGCTGCGCAACCTTGGCGTCAGCTTCTTCAACCAATAAATATGACCGGCACCCTCTTTTTAATCCCCAACACCCTGGGCGAGACCGAAGCGCTCGACCACGTGCTGCCCGAGCAGGTGCAGCGCATCACCTCGCAGCTGGATTACTTCGTGGCGGAAAACGCCAAGACCGCGCGCGCCTTCCTGAAACTGGTGGGCGCCCGGCATCCGCTGTGCAAGCCGATGCAGGAAATCAAAATCGCCGAGCTGAATGTGAACACGCCGGCCGCCGCGCTGAACGACCTGCTGGCGCCGCTGCTGGCGGGGCAGGATGGCGGGCTGGTGTCCGAAGCCGGCGTGCCGGCGGTGGCCGATCCGGGCGCCGACCTGGTGCGGCTGGCGCATCAGCACAAGATCCCGGTGCGGCCGCTGGTGGGGCCATCGTCGCTGCTGCTGGCGGTGATGGCAAGCGGCCTGAACGGCCAGAGCTTCGCCTTCAACGGCTACCTGCCGACCGATGCCGCCCAGCGCGACAAGCGCATCAAAGAGCTGGAACAGCGCTCGCGCAAGGAAAAGCAGACACAGCTGTTTATCGAGACGCCGTATCGCAACGCGGCCATGCTGGAAGCGCTGGTGGCGGCATGCGCGCCGGGCACGCTGATTTGCGTGGCGACCGACCTCAGCCTGCCAAGCGAAACCATCCGCACCATGACGGCAGCGCAGTGGAAAAGCGCGCCGGCGCCGGACTTCCACAAAAAACCGACCGTGTTCCTGCTCCTCGGCCAGTGAAAATCCGGGGTCAGTTCTTGCAATCCAACACGGCCTCTGCCGTAGCGAAACGCTACCGTAGAGGCCGTGTTGGATTGCAAGAACTGACCCCGGGTTAGATGCCGCGGGTGTACTCGGTCACCCATTCGATCGCGGCCAGCTGGATGGAATACAGTTCGGCCGGCTTGAGGTCCAGCTGGTGCAGCATCTGCGCCAGTACTTTGCTGTCGCGCCCGCGCTCGATGTGTTCGATCAGGCTCAGCATAGCGCCATAGTCGCCCGAGCGGTGCAGCAGCGCCGCCCTCACCTCGTCCAGCACGTTCACGCTTTCCAGTACTTCGCGCATGTGGATCGAGAACAGCGTATCCATCAGCGACATCACGCCCACCGTAAAGCCGATGTCGGCACTCACGCGCTGCCCCGGTTTGCGCTGCTCCACCATCAGTTCCATGGTCTTGCCGCGCGTGGTCGCCAGCTGCAGCAGCGGCGAGGTGAATTCCTGCGTGCCGCCATTCTTCACGTACAGCAGGATCTGCAGCCAGCGCCGCAGTTGCCGCCGTCCCAGCACCATGAGCGCATGGCCAACCGAGTTGATGCGCTGGCGCGCGCCCACCGCCGGCGTGTTCACCAGCCGCAGCAGGTTGAGCGTGATCAGCGCGTCATGCTTCACGCTTTGCTCGATTTCGCTGTTGCTGGCGTCGCGGTCCAGCAGCTCCAGCAGGTGCAGCACGCTCATTTGCGAAGGCGAGATTTTCTTGCCGCTCAAAATCACCGGCCGCGCGAAGTAGTAGCCCTGGAAGTATTCAAACCCCAGCTCCATGCACTCCTGGAATTCCTCAATGGTCTCCACCTTCTCGGCCAGCAGCTTTTGGCGCGGGTTTTTCAGCACCTTGGCCAGGGCCGGCAGGGTCCCCGGTTGCATGTCCTTGATGTCGACCTTGATGACGTCGCACAGCGGCGTCAGCTTTTGCACGTCGTCCGACTGCCCTATCACATCATCCAGCGCGAAGCGGAAGCCGGCTTGCTTGAGCTCGCGCACACGGTCCAGCACGGCCGGCGTGGCCCTCACGGTTTCGAGGATTTCGAGGATGACCTTGTCGTTCGGCAGGAAGCGGATGAAGTCGCTCATCAGCCCGACCGCATCCACATTCACAAACGCCATCTGATCGCCCACCACCTGCCCCATGCCCAGCTCTGACGCATGGGCAATCACGGTGGCGGTGGCTTCGATGTCGTCGGTGACTTGGGCGCCGTTGTAGGAGCCGGCGTCGCGGAAGAGTAGTTCATATGCCACCAGCCGCTGTCCCCGGTTGAGGATGGGCTGGCGCGCGAGAAAGAAATTGTCAGCTAACTTGGATGGCGCCGAGGCTAACATCATGGGGAACTCCCATTGTTAATCTGCTTGACACCAGCCTATACCCAATTATGTAGTCCTGACAATATTTTTCTGTCGAACCGGAGGACGGCGCTCGCCAGTGTTGCGTCCAGCCGTCGCCGGGGTGCCGCTCTCCAGCGTAAAGCGCGCGCCACTATCCTCGCCCAGCGCTTGCACCAGCCACGGCATGACCTGTTTCAGCATCGGCTCCAGCGTGTACGGCGGGTTGAGGATGAACATGCCGCTGCTGTGCAGGCCGCCGACGCCGTCCGGCATCGGCTTCTTGATGGTCAGCACCACGTTCAGCCAGGTGGCGGCCGGCAGCTGCTTGAGCTTGTCCGCGAACTGGCGCGATTCCATGCGCTGCAGCAGCGGATACCAGACCGCGTAAGTGCCGGTCGGGAAGCGCCCCAGCGCTTCGGTCAGCGTATCCTTGGTCTTCTTGTAGTCCTGCTTGTCTTCATACGGCGGGTCGATCAGCACCAGCGCGCGGCGCGACGGCGGCGGCAGCAGCGCTTTCAGCGAGGCGAAGCCGTCGCTGCGGTTGACGATCACGCGCTTGCCGCGCACGGCGGAACGGATGCCCTGGGCCGCCTTGTGCTCGTCCAGCTTGCGGAAGTTATCGGCCAGCAGCTTGGCATCGGCCGGGTGCATTTCGAACAGGCGCAGACGGTCCTGCTCGCGCGCCACCTGTTCGGCGATGTACGGCGAGCCCGGGTAGTAGCGCATCTTGCCGCTCGGGTTCATGGCGCGGATCAGTTCGACATATTCCGCCACCGGGGCCGGCATCTCCGCCAGATTCCACAGCTTGCCGATGCCGGTATCGTACTCGGCGTTCTTGGACGCGAACGTGCCGTCCAGCTCGTACACGCCGGCGCCCGAGTGGGTGTCGATGTAGCTGTAGGCCACGTCCTTCTGATTGAGGTACTGCAGCAGCTGGATGGTGATGAAGTGCTTGAGCACGTCGGCGTGGTTACCCGCGTGGAAGGCGTGGCGGTAAGAGAACATAAGCTGGTGATCCTGAATGATTCAATCCGACATTATCCCTCAGATCGCGCCGGCCACCAAAAAAGCGCACAGTACGTTTGCATCAAAGCGTGCTCATTTAGCGTGACTAAGATGGAACTGCCGCGTGCGCATTCGCATGCGTGGCATTCTTTCATGGAGGAGATTATGGCTTTTAACAACGTAGGACCGCTGACCTTCCTGGCGCCCGGTCAAACCGCGTTCTGGAGCTACACGTACGGCGCCGACCACGGCACCCAGTTCGCCTCGGCCGATGTGAAGACGCCCAACCTGGGCGCCGTCCACATGGCCGACCAGCAGCGCAAGCGCAAGGACAACAACGGCAACGCAACGTACTTCGTCAACATCCACAACCAGGGTGTCGGCGGTTGTTTCCACAATCTGCAAGGCGGAGGTATGTCATGAAGATGACCATCGTAACGGACGCGCACGGCAACGTGCTGGGCGCCGTCCAGGGGCACAACCTGTCGGAAACCAAGGATGGCGTGGCGGCCACCGTGTCGTTCGCGCCGGGCCACAGCACCCACATGATCGAAGTCGATGACGACCTGAGCACGGTCGACGACGTCGATGAGTTCCAGCAGCGCCTGCGCCACCACCTGCAGCAGCATCAGCAGAAGCCGTAAACGGCAAAGCGGCAGCGATTGTGTCGCTGCCGCTTCTAACAGAGGCAAGTGTCGCCCGCCCCCGCTATCTCACTCCCTTTTACCGTTACACCACGCTGAAACCACGCTCAGCAGCGGCAAATTCCGCTTCCTGCAATTCCACAAAGGCCGGCAACTGACGCCGCGCATAGCCGTGCGCCAGCGTGAACATGCCGTAGTTCAGCGCATGGACACCCGCCAGCGTGATGAACTGGAACTTGTAGCCCATCGTCCCCAATTCTTTCTGGAAGCGCGCAATGGTGGCGTCATCCAGATTCTGCTTCCAGTTGAACGATGGCGGGCAGTTATAGGCCAGCATCTTGCCCGGGAAGCGCGCATGCACCGCCGCCGCAAACTGCTGCGCAAAAACCAGATCCGGCCGCGCCGTCTCGCACCACAGCAAGTCGGCATAGGGCGCGTAAGCCAGCGCCCGCGCCACCGCCTGCTCCAGCCCGCTGCGCACGTGGTAGTAACCTTCCGCCGTGCGCTCGCCGGTGCAGAACGGACGGTCGCCGTCATCCACATCCGAGGCCAGCAGGCCGGCCGCCGCCGCGTCGGTGCGGGCGATCAGCAGCGTCGGCACGCCCATCACATCGGCCGCCATGCGCACCGCGCCCAGCCGTTCGACCGCGGCACGGGTCGGCAGCAGCACCGCCTGCTTCGCGCCCGGCAGAAGGTCGTCGACATGCACGCCGGCCACGCCGGCTTCGATCATGGACGGCATCAAGTCGGCATCCGCATCGGCCACGATGGGCGCGAAGAAATCGATCGCGCCCTTGCCGTCCGCCCACTGCTCGCGGTCGCCGCGCTGCAAGGCATGGTTGATGCGCTTGACCAGCATAGACGGCGGCAGCATCTCGCCGCCCGACAAGTAGATCGCTTTCAGCCCGGCCCTGACCTGCTGCAGCGCCTGCTGACCGGTCTGCGCGCCCAGGGCGTTGACGAAGGGTTCGCTGTTCAGCAGTTGCCACAGCTTGCCGGCGCCGCGCTGCGCCAAGGTGTGCTCGATGCGGAGCGAGCCGCGCTGGCGCACCACCTCGGCTGCGCTGTAAGCACGGGTGACGCCATTCCAGCGCGGGTTGCTGTCCCAGTCGTGCTGCAGTTCGGTGATTTGCTGTTCCCGCGTCGCCATGATGTCCCTTGCTTCGTTAGGAAAATGATAGGCGGTCTTATATAAGACAAACAAGCAAATTATTTCATCATCAAATCAATCACTTAAAATGAAGATTCCATGATACAAAACAATATTTCTCAAAATGGAAGTGTTTTTCAGCGCCGAATTTCACATCACGAAACCAGTTTTTGCTGTGCGATCAGCACGCCGTCGGCGTCGGCGTAAATCCAGTCGCCCGGATTGACCGGTACGCCGGCGATGTGAACCCGCACATTGCGCTCGCCCACGCCCTTCCTCGCGCTTCTTTGCGGATGCGCGCCCAGCGCGCGCACGCCGATATCGCAGGCATTGATTTCATCGGTATCGCGGATGCAGCCATCAATGATGATGCCGGACCAGCCATTGTCCTGCGCCAGCAAGCCCAGCTGGCCGCCGACCAGCGCGCGGCGCAGGCTGCCGCCGCCATCGACCACCAGCACATTGCCCTCGCCCGGGGTTTCCAGCGTGGCGCGCACCAGCGCATTATCCTCGTGTACTTTCAGCGTCACCACGCGGCCGGCGAAGCGCGTGCGCTGGCCGTAGTGGCGGAACACCGGCGGCAACGCGGCCAGGCGGCCGTCCTCCAGCAGATTGGCGTTGTCGTCGCATAAATCGGTGGTGGCAAAGCTCATCGTCGTCCCTCGTGCATAGTTAAAATAAATTCAATTCTATGCGGTTTTGGGCACGGCGGCCACGCGGCTGTTGCTGCCGACACCCAGCGCGGTCAGGATCACCAGCGCCTGGAAGATGCCGATCACCACAAACACGCCGGCCGGCCGGTGGGCATCCATCAGCAAGCCGAACAGCATGGCGCCCAGCGCCAGTCCGCTGTCCAGGCCGGAATACACCACGCCGAACACGCGGCCGGTGGCATTGGCCGGCGCCGCGCCGCGTATCATCAGATCGCGCGAGGGGCCGGAAATGCCCGTCACCAGACCGATCAGGCCCATCAGCACCACCGCCATCCAGGCCGGCACCACGGCCGCCGCCAGCACCATGGCCAGCAGCGCCGCCGTGCCGAAGGCCAGCATGATGATGCGGTCATGGTGGCGGCTGCCCGCGCCAAGGAAGCCGCCATACACCATGCCGGCCGCCGAGGCGAACATGAAGCAGGTGTAGGCCGAGGTGGCGGTCGCCAGCGACATGCCATACAGGCTGACCAGGCTGGTGGCGGCAAAGGTCTGAATGCCGGCCAGCGCGATGGCGGAAATCAGGAAGAAGGCAAAGCACAGCCACACCACTTTCAGCCTGAGGAAGCCGAAGGTGCTGCCGCCGGCCGCGCCCGGCTTGCCGGCGACCGGAATCGCCGCCGGTTCGGGACGCAGCGCGTAACGATTGACGACCAGCAGCGCCAGCACCGTCAGCGCCACTGCCGCGGCAGCCAGCAAGGCCACGCGCCAGCCGGCACGGCCCGCCACAAAGGTCAGGAACAGCGGCGACAAGGCCCAGCCGATATTGCCGCTGATGCCATGCACCGAGAAGCCATGCGCCAGCCGCGCCTTCGACACGCGCTGGTTGAGCAAGGTGTAGTCGGCCGGGTGGAACACGCTGTTGCCGCAGCCGGCCAGAAACGCGCCCAGCATCAGCTGCACATAGCTGTGTGCGCCCGACAGCAGCACCGCCGACAAACCCAGCAGCGCAATCCCGCTGAACAGCACGGTGCGCGCGCCCAGCCGGTCGACCACGAAGCCGGCCATGGCCTGGCCGACGCCGGAAACCACGAAAAAGATGGTCATCAGCAGCCCCAGTTCCGAATAGCTGAGGCCGAACTCCGGCTTGAGCCACGGTATCAGCGCCGCCAGCATCACATGATAAAAATGGGAAGTGCCGTGCGCCAGCCCGACCAGCGCGATCACGCGGGCGTCCTGACGCAGCAAAGTAGTGTCGTTCATGCTGCTCTCCATGTTGTTTGCTGAAGTCTAAGCAATTTCGCATCGTCTGATTTAAGATAGCCGGACAACATTTATCGCATTTACGCCATGCCCATTCCTATCGTCGACCACACGCGCTTCGACTGCGAACTCGATATCCCCAGCACCAGCCGCCCGATCACGCTGGCCGGGCGCCACCTGCAAGCCACCGCCGTGCTGGCGCCGCATTCGCACGAATGGGGGCAGTTCACCTATGCCGTGCACGGCGTGATGCGGGTGGAGGCCGGCAACAGCAGCTGGATCGTGCCGCCGCAACGGGCGGTGTGGATACCGGCCGGCATGGTGCACAGCGTGACGACGCTGGAAAACACCCATCTGCGGCCGATGCGGGTCTACGCCGGCCGCGCGCCCTTCCCCGGCGGCCAGTGCAAGGTGCTGGAACTGTCCAATCTGTTGCGCGAATTGCTGGCGGCGCTGGAACTGCACGAGCCCAACGAGCCATCGCCGCGCGAGCACTTGCTGATGGAAATGATTCTCGATGAAATCGCCCGCTGCGCCGAGCACGCCGTGCGCGTGCCGCTGCCGGCCGACAAGCGTCTGAAAGCCCTGTGCGACGCCCTGATCGCCGATCCGGGCGCCGATCTGACGCTGGCCGGCTGGGCGACGCAAGTCGGCGCTTCCGAGCGCACCCTCACCCGCCTGTTCGAACGCGAGCTGGGCATGAGCTTCGGCCACTGGCGCCAGCAAGTGCGGCTGGCCCACGCGGCGCCGCTGATCGCGCGCGGCGTGCCGCTGTCGCAGGTGGCGGCCGAGCTGGGCTACGCCAGCCAGTCGGCCTTTTCCGCCATGTTCCGCAAGACCTTCGGCTGCTCGCCATCCAGCTTTTTCAAATAAACATTAATGGATAATCAAGTTTTCATTTTTACTGCCGATAACGCTCACTTGGAGAAAAGTACGGTACATTAGTGGAAACTCATCAATTACAAAAACGATATCGCATGGCGGATCTGTCCCTCTTCTCGAACGAGCAAATCGCCGCGCTGCTGTCAGCGCTGCCCGACCCCGCCTTCATCCTCACCCGTAGCGGCCGCTATGCGGCCATCTTTGGCGGCACCGACAGCCGCTACTACCACGATGGCAGCAGCCTGGTCGGCAAATCCATCGCCGACGTGCTGCATCCGGAAAAAGCGTCCTGGTTCCTGGCGCAGATCGCCATCGCACTGGCTGCGCGCGGCCTGCATGTGGTGGAATACCCGCTGGCGGGGGACGACGTCAAAGGCGTGGGCACGGTCGGCCCGGTGGAAACCATCTGGTTCGAAGGCCGCGTGCAACCGCTGGAATACCAGGTGATGGGCGAAGACGCGGTGCTGTGGGTGGCCAGCAATATCACCGCCAGCAAGAAGCTGGAAGCGCTGCTGCGCATGCAGAGCGAAACCGATGCCCTGAGCGGGCTGGCCAACCGCCGCAAGCTGATGAGCGGTCTGACCGAGCATTTCGAGCTGTTCGCCCGTTACAAGACGCCAACCTCGGTCCTGATTTTCGATATCGACCACTTCAAGAGCATCAACGACGAGTACGGCCATCTGGCGGGCGACAAGGCCATCCTCACCACGGCCGAAGTTTGCCGGCACGAATTGCGCGCGACCGATTTCCCGGCGCGGCTGGGCGGCGACGAATTTGTGGTGCTGATGCCGCACACCGATGCCGAGCACGCCATGGCAATCTCGGAACGCTTGCGGATCAAGATTGCGGATAGCTTGCGGGAGCCGGGCGCGCTGGGCAAAGGCGCCACCATCAGCGGCGGCCTGAGCGAGATGACCGCCGGCGACACCTCCTACGAAGACGTGCTGAAACGGGCGGACGATGCGTTGTACCGCGCCAAGCGCGACGGTCGCAACCGCATCGTCCGCCACAGGCCGGATTAGCTGAACGCCAGCTCGCCGTCCTTCGCATCGACGTGGATGGTGTCCTTCGGCCCGAACTTCCCTTGCAGGATCAGCTTGGACAGCGGATTTTCGATCTGCTGCTGGATCGCCCGTTTCAGCGGACGGGCGCCATACACCGGATCGTAGCCGGCCTCGGCGATCTTGTGCAGCGCCGTGTCGGTCACGCTCAGGCCGATCTCCAGCTTGGCCAGGCGCCGTTCCAGCGTCGCCAGCTGGATGCGCGCGATCGCCCCGATGTTCTTCTCGTCCAGCGCGTGGAACACCACGATCTCGTCGATCCGGTTGATGAACTCCGGACGGAAGTGCGTGCGCACCTCGGCCATCACCGCCAGCTTGACCACGCCCGGATCCGAATCCTCCATCGACTGGATCTTATGCGAACCGAGGTTGGAGGTCATGATGATGACGGTGTTCTTGAAGTCCACCGTGCGGCCCTGGCCATCGGTCATGCGGCCGTCGTCCAGCGCCTGCAGCAGCACGTTGAACACGTCCGGGTGCGCCTTCTCCACCTCGTCCAGCAGGATCACGCTGTACGGCTTGCGGCGCACGGCCTCGGTCAGGTAGCCGCCCTCGTCGTAGCCCACATAGCCGGGCGGCGCGCCGATCAGGCGGGCCACCGAATGCTTCTCCATGAACTCGCTCATGTCGATGCGGATCAACGATTCTTCCGTATCGAACAGGAAGCCGGCCAGCGCCTTGGTCAGCTCGGTCTTGCCGACGCCGGTCGGCCCCAGGAACAGGAAGGAACCGTAAGGACGGTTCGGATCGGCCAGGCCGGCGCGCGAACGGCGGATGGCATCGGCCACGGCGTTGATCGCCTCGTCCTGGCCAACCACGCGCTCGTGCAGCTTCTCCTCGATGTGCAGCAGCTTCTCGCGCTCGCCCTGCATCATGCGCGACACCGGAATGCCGGTCGCGCGCGACACCACCTCGGCGATTTCCTCGGCGCCCACTTCGGTGCGCAGCAGCTTGGGCCGGGAGGCATCGGCGCCGCCTTCCGCCGCCGTGGCTTTCTCGGCTTGCTTGAGCTGGGCTTCCAGTTCCGGCAGGCGGCCGTATTGCAGTTCCGAGACGCGCTGCCAGTTGCTTTCGCGCGTGGCCTGTTCCATCTGCTGCTTGATGCGGTCGATCTCTTCCTTGATGTGCGAGCTGCCCTGCACCACCGATTTTTCGGCGATCAGGATTTCCTCGAAATCATTGAGCTCGCGCGTCAGGCGCACGATTTCCTCGTCGATCAGTTCCAGGCGCTTGCGCGAGCCCTCGTCTTTTTCCTTCTTGACGGCTTCCTTCTCGATCTTCAACTGGATCAGGCGGCGTTCCAGCTTGTCCATGACTTCCGGCTTGGAGTCGATCTCGATCTTGATCTTGGCCGCGGCCTCGTCGATCAGGTCGATGGCCTTGTCGGGCAGGAAGCGGTCGGTGATGTAGCGGTGCGACAGCTCGGCCGCCGCGATGATGGCGGCGTCCGAAATGGCGACCTGGTGGTGCAGCTCATACTTGTCCTGCAAGCCGCGCAGGATGGCGATGGTGGCTTCCACGGTCGGCTCGTCGACCAGGATTTTCTGGAAGCGGCGCTCCAGCGCGGCATCCTTCTCGATGTACTTGCGGTACTCGTCCAGCGTGGTGGCGCCGACGCAGTGCAGCTCGCCGCGCGCCAGCGCGGGTTTCAGCATATTGCCGGCGTCCATGGCGCCATCCGCCTTGCCGGCGCCAACCATCGTGTGCATCTCGTCGATGAAGACGATGGTCTGGCCTTGGTCCATGGCCAGCTCTTTCAGCACCGCTTTGAGGCGTTCTTCAAACTCGCCGCGATATTTGGCGCCGGCGATCAGGGCGGCCATGTCCAGCGCCAGCACGCGCTTGCCCTTGAGCGAATCCGGCACCTCGTTGTTGACGATGCGCTGCGCCAGGCCTTCGACGATGGCGGTCTTGCCGACACCGGGTTCACCGATCAGCACGGGGTTGTTTTTGGAACGGCGCTGCAGCACCTGGATGGCGCGGCGGATCTCATCGTCGCGGCCGATCACCGGGTCCAGCTTGCCCCGGCGGGCGCGCTCGGTCAGGTCGAGCGTGTATTTTTTCAGGGCTTCGCGCTGGCCTTCGGCTTCCTGCGAATCGACCTTGGCGCCGCCGCGCACGGCGTCAATGGCCGCTTCCAGCGACTTGCGGGTCAGGCCGTTTTCGCGCGCCAGCGTGCCGGCGTCCGACTTGTCTTCGGTCAACGCCAGCAGCACCATTTCGCTGGAAATGAACTGGTCGACGCGCTTCTGCGACTCCTTGTCGGCCAGGTTGAGCACGGCCACCAGCTCGCGGCTGGCTTGCACATTGCCACCGGTGCCGGAGACTTTCGGCAAGCGCTCCAGCGCGCCGGTCAGCGCCTTGGTCAGGCCGCCGACATTGACGCCGGCGCGTTGCAACAGGGAACGCGCGCTGCCGTCGTCCTGATTCAGCAGGGCCGTCAGCAGGTGCACGGGCTCGATGTAGGGATTGTCATTGCCCACGGCCAGACTCTGCGAGTCCGACAGGGCTTCCTGGAGTTTGGTGGTGAGTTTGTCCTGACGCATGGTCTTGCTCCGATAAATTTAACTTATCGCTTACATAGGAACTACTTCCACTTATTCAAGGCCAGGTCGTCGCTAACGCGGGCATCGACCCAGCGCGCGCCTTCGGGCGTTTGCTCCTTCTTCCAGAATGGCGCCTCGGTCTTGAGGTAGTCGATAATAAATTCACAAGCCGCAAAGGCCTCGCCGCGGTGGGCCGAGGTCACCGCCACCAGCACGATCTGGTCCCTGGGCTTGAGCGGGCCGACGCGGTGGATCACCAGCGCGCTGAATATCGGCCAGCGCTGCTTTGCCTGATCGACAATATTGCCGATCGCCTGCTCGGTCATGCCGGGATAGTGCTCCAGCTCCATCTCCGACACCGTGGCGCCCTCGTTCAGGTCGCGCACCGTGCCAACGAACGTGACCACGCCGCCGACCTTGGGATAGTCAGCGCGCAGCCGGGCTACTTCCGTGGACAGATCGAAATCCTCGGCCTGGATCCGGACTTCATTCAAGCTCATGCACGCTCCGAAGCGCCGATGCGGCGGAACAATTGTTCGATGCGGCTGGCGGTGCGGTCATCGGCCAGGGCCGGCATGGCGCACAGCTGCAGGTAGGCGGCCGAGGCCGACTGCGGCTTCTGCCCCGATTTCAGCGACGATTGCAGCACTTCCACCTGCATCTTGAGCCGCTCGCGCGCGAACTCGGCGCCGCTGTCGACGCCGGCCACGATTTCCAGGCGCAACACCTCATCCAGCAGTTTGGCGCGGTTGCGCTCCAGTTCCTGGGCGTAGGCGCCGCGGCTGCCGTCGGTGGCGGCCAGCGCGGCGTTGAAGCGCCCCTGCAGCGTGCGCTCGTATTCGTTGCCCAGCGATGGCAGCGCCGCCCATCTGGCTTGCCAGTCGGCGGTGTCGATGGCCTCGCCGTTGCTGCCGAGCGCGCTTTCCAGGGCCTGGCACAGGCGCAGCTTGTCGCGCAGCGCGTTGGCCTGGGCGGCGCCGGCGCGGCGCTTGATGGCGTCCGCCTGCGCCTGCACCTTGCCGACCGCGTTGTGATAACGCTGGTTGATGCGCGCCTCGGCCGCGCGCGGCACCGTGCCGCTGGCGTGCCAGGCGGCGGCGGCGTCTTTCAGGGTCCTGGCGATGGCGGCCAGCTGGGCCTTGTCCTCGCCGCTGAATGTGGCCTCTTCCAGCTCCTTGCAAATGGCTTCGCGCGCATGCAGATGGGCTTTGCGCTCGTGGTCGGCGGCGTGGGCGGTCTCCTTGCGCTTGGCGAAGATGGTGTCGCAGGCGGCGCGGAAACGCTGCCACAGCGCTTGCTCGATCTTGCGCTCCAGCGGCAGCGCCTTGGCTTGCTCCTGCCAGCGTTCCTGCAGGCGGCGCAGCTTGTCCAGCGTGTGGCGGTCGGCCGGGTCCAGCGCTTCGGCTTCGTGGATCAATTCCTCGCGCTTGCCGGCTTCGATCTTGCGCTGCTCGGACAGCGGCGCCAGCATGTGGGCCAGCACCTTGTCGAAGGTTTGGTCGAGCTTGCGCTTTTCCTTGCGGTCGATGGTGCCGAGGCGGCTCCACATCTGGCGCAGGCGCTGGCCGGCGGCGGCCACGTTTTTGAGGTCGGCGCCGTCCGCCGCCACCGATTCGGCCAGGGCCTGGGTTTCGGCGATCAGGGCCTGGGCCTTGGCGGCGTTGGCATGGCGCTCGTCGGCCAGATGCTTGAAGTGGGCGGCGGCGGGCGCATAGGCGCTGGTGCAGGCGGCGTCGAAACGCTCCCACAGCGATTTGGGCGCGTGGCCGGAGACGGCGTCCAGCTGCTTCCAGCGGTCGCGCATGCTGCCGACTTTCTTGGCCAGCTCGCTCATCGACAACTTCTGGCCCGGCAGCTCTTCCACCGCCTTGACCAGTTCCTCGCGCGAGACATTGCCGCCCCAGCGCGCCCAGTCGCCCAGACGCTTGAGTTCGGCACGGACATGGTTCAGGTGCTCAGTTTGGGCGTGGCTCAGGCGCGTTTTGTGTTCGCGCAGCCACTTGTCGTGCTCGGCGGCAGCATGCAACTGGCCGTGCTCCAGCGCGGCCTCCAGCGCTTCCAGCGTTTCAAGGAATTTCTTGTCGGTTTCTTTCGGCACCGGCTTCGGCTGCTTGCGCTCGGCCTGCTTGACCGCGGCGCCATCGTCTGCGACCGCCTCGGCGCTCGCGCCGGCAGCGCCACCAGCAATCCCGGCCTCGCCGGCCGCGCCTGCGGCCGGACTGCCGGCGCGCGCAGCGGCACGGCTGGCCGCATCGGCGGCTGGCTCAGCCGCTACCGGCTTGGACGGCGCCGTCAGCGCGGCCCGGGCTTGTTCGATGGCAAGCGCGAAATCGCTCAGCAAATGGCGCGGCAAGGCATTATGCTCAGGCGCCTGCCGGTAGACGCTTTGTTCGGCGGCATGGCGCTCCAGCGTCTGCAGCGCCTCTTCCGGCGGCAAGCCGGCCTGCGGCAGCTTGCGCACGGCCGCCATCGCGTCGATGATGGTGCGCTGCAAATTCACCTGCGCTTCCAGTCGCGCCGCCAGCGCCGCGCGCGCCGTGGCGTACGATGCGGCCAGCGTCGGCACTTCCGCCACCACCTGCCATTGACGGTCCAGCTCGGCCACCTGGTTCGGCGTCAGCTTTTCGTCCTGCAACAGGCGTTGCGCCACATCCAGACAAGCCTGGGCTTTCTGATGTTCGGCCTGCTGGTAGCGGATGGCGTCCAGACGCGACTGCATCAGCTTGGCGACGCGGCGGTCGGTATTGCGCACCGCCTGCAGCACCTGCTCCAGCGCGGGTTGCGAGTGCACATGCTCGGCGGCGGCCTGGCGCACGCCGGCAAATTCACTCTCCAGTATCAGGGCGACCGCGGCCGCTTCGTCGCCATTCAGGGCGGCGGCGCGCTGCGCCTGCTCATCCCGGCGGCCGGCGGCCGCGTCCGGTTGCGGCTCGGCCGCCGGCGCAGGCGGAATGGCCGAGGTTTCGGTTGCACGCTTAAAGAGGAAATCAAACATGGTGCGCTATGGTGATGGCTAAAACCACCATCATAGCAAAGCAGGACCAATTTCACCTGCGAGAGCGCTACGCGGCGGTTATTTCATAATGACATCGTCCCGCGGCACTTGCCGCGCAACCCGTGGTACTGGCCGTGCCGGCTCCTCGTCCAGCCCGACGACAGGCAACACTTGCAAGCCGGGGATGGAGATCTGGCCGTCATCGATTTCGCCGCCCGGCAGCGCGCGGCGGCGCGCCGTGACCTGGGCGGCTTCCGCCGGCGGCAGGCCGGAGCGCTTCATTTCATCCAGATGCTTGTCGTGCATCATCAGCTGATTGGCGATCGAGAACCAGGTTTCGCCGGCAATCGCATTGCGCGCCAGCGCAAACAATTCCTGCTCCTCCTTCTCCAGCCGCTTCAACAGCGCGGCGCAGAAGGTATCGATGCTGTCGCACACTTCGCTGACTTGCTCGTCGCGCACATCGGCCAGCGCGCCCAGCTTGTCCTGCAGCAGGCGGATCGACATCAGCGCCGACTGGTTTAGACGGTTGAGCTCGTCCAGCAGCTGATCGGCACGCTCGGTGGCGTCGCGCAGCGCCGGGATCAGATACATCTCGGTCTTGCGCCAGTGGCAGGCTTGATACAGGGTATTGAGGTTTTCGCACGCGTACTCCAGTTGCGACAGGGTCATGCGGTTCTGCTGCATGAGCGTGCTGCGCATATACTTCTGAAACGATAGCAAACTCATGCGAACGCTGGCTTGTTCGACAGACAGTGCTACCAGAGTATATGTGGCGGTTAACATTCTTCTGACTCCCAAGGCTTGTATGGTGGAAGTAAAAGTGTAAATTTTCCCGACAACGACGCTTTGACTTAGCACAAACCCGCCGCCGCATCGTTATCCCCCAATATATAACAAGCATCACGCAAACGCTATCGCAAAGGCAGTTGTAAACGCACCATTCCCGCTTCTGGATGCGGCAATACCACGCCGCCGAAATGCCGCACCAGCTTTTGCACGCCGCCATTCTCCGACAAGGCGTCGCCAACGATCTCATGCGTGCCGCGCGCGCGGAAGTACTCCACCAGCTTCTGGAACAGAATGTAGCCCAGTCCGCGCCCTTTCAAATCGGAACGCACGATGATGGCAAATTCAGCGGACTGATTGTCGGGATCGGTCACCGCGCGCACCACGCCCAGCGTTTCCGGCTGGCCCTGTGCGTTGGGCCGGGTGGCGATGAAGGCCATGGCGCGGTCGTAGTCGATTTGCGTCAGCCGCGCCAGCTGGGCCGGCGGCAGTTCGCGCATGGCGGTGAAAAACCGCAGCCGCACATCGTCCGCATGCAGTGCACTGAAAAAGGCCTGATGCTGCGGGCCGTCCTCCGGCCGGATCGGCCGCAGCAGGATTTGTCCGCCGCCCCAGTCGACCCGTTCTTCCAGCTCCTGCGGATAGGGCCGGATTGCCAGCGCGGCGCGGCGTGCGCGCGCTTTGGCCAGCTGCATGCGCGCGCCCAGCGCCACCACGCTGCCGCCGATCGCCAGCAAGGGATTCAAGTCCAGCTCGACCAACTCCGGCAGATCGGCCACCATGTCGGCCACCTGCACCAGCGTGCGCGTCAGTGCTTCCGCATCGGCCGGCGTTTGGCTTTGCGCCAGCAGGCGCGAGACGCGCGTGCGGCTGACCATGTCGCGCGCCAGCGTCATGTTCAGCGGCGGCAGGCCGGCGGCGCGGTCGGCCGCCACATCGGCCGCGATGCCGCCCTGACCGAAAAACACCACCGGCCCGAACACCGGATCGTGGCTGATCTGGATGCGCGCCGCCGCCAGCGTGGCGCCGGTCAGCGCAGCCTGCTGCGGCGTGGCCAGCGCCAGACCGTACGCCGCCATCAGCGCGCGCGCATCGCCGTCGGACAGGTCGCTGCGGCCGGCGTTGAGCGCGGCCTGCACCAGCGCACGTGCCGCCGTGCGCTCGCCGGCGCTGGTGGCCGGCACGCCGGCCGGCACTTCCATCAGCAATTCCTGGTTGCGCCGGTATTGGGCGATTTGCAGAAAACCGTTGACGGCTTTTTCCGGCGTATCGTAAGTGGGCAGGCCGGCCTCGGCAAACACGCGGCGCGCCTGCACCACCGAGCCGCCGCCCAGCCAGCAGGACAGCACGTTTTTGTTCGCCGATTGCATTAAAGGCGCGACGGCCGTGGCGATCAAATCGCTGGCCACCATGGCGGTGGGCGCATGCAGGAACAGCAGCGCGTCGGCCTGGGGCTCGCGCAGCAGCGCTTCCACCGCGCCGGTGTAGTGCTCGACCGGCGCATCGGCCAGGAAGTCGAGCGGATTGGTCTGCGGCGCGCCGGCTTGCGCCAGCCGTTTCAGCGTTTCGGGCGACAGCGGCGCCAGTTGCGCGCCGCTGCATGCCAGCGCATCGGCGGCAATCAGCCCCAGGCCGCCGCCGTTGGTCAGCACCGCCAGCCGCTCGCCGCGCTGCGGCCGCTGGCGCGCCAGCGTTTCCACCGCGTCGAACAAATCCTCGGTGGAATACACGCGCAGCATGCCGGCGCGGCGGATGGCCGCATCGAACACCAGATCCGCGCCCGGCGCCGCATCGCGCCCGACTTTCAGCACGATCACCGGCTTGCCGCGCGCCGCCAGCCGCCCGGCCGACATGAATTTGCGCGCGCTGCTCACTTGTTCTACACAAAGCAGGATGGCCTCGGTGTCCGCGTCGGCGGCCAGATAATCGAGCAGATCGCCGAAATCCACGTCCACGCCGTCGCCCATGGCGACAAAACGCGAGAAGCCGATGCCGCGCTGGCCAGCCCAATCCAGCACCGCCGTCGCCAGCGCCCCCGATTGCGACACGAACGCCAGCCGTCCGCGCCGCGCCGCCATTTGCGTGAAGCTGGCGTTCAGCCCCAGCGCCGGCGATTGCAGGCCCACGCTGCCGGCGCCGAGAATGCGCAGCAGATGCGGCCTGGCCGCTTCCAGCATGGACTGGCGCAGACTGCGGCCGCCGGCCTGGCCGGGATCGGCCGTCATGACGATGGCGGCCCTGGTGCCGTTCTGCCCCAGCTCACCGATGAGGCCAGGCACGGTGGCCGGAGGCGTGCAGATGATGGCCAGGTCGGCCGGCGCCGGCAGCGCGCTCACGCGCGCGTAGCACGGCAAGCCGCGCAAGCTGTCGTGCTTGGGATTGACCGCCCACACCTTGCCGCCTTCACTCGTGAATTCGCCATCCAGCAGATTCGCCAGCACCCGCGTGCCGATGCGCTGCGGATTGTCCGACGCGCCGATCACGGCCACCGAATGCGGTTGGAACAGGCGGTCAAGATTACGGATGCTCATGGCCGATCACCAGCGCGATGAATGATCTTCAGTCACGCCCATCAGCTGCGTGACCATGCGTTTGGGCTGATCCGGCGCGGCGCGCACCCAGCCGCTGAAGGTGCCTACCGGTTGCAGATAGCGGCTGGCCGCCACCACCATTTTCTTGTTATCGCGGCGCGCGCCTTCCGGCGTGAAGATCAGGTCGAGCATATCGTCCTCGGTAAAAATATGCCACTGCGAGAGCGCATCCTTTTTATCGTACAGGAAGTGGGCGGGGGCCAGCGCAATCAAGTCGCCGTCCAGCCACAGCGCGTTTTCGTGCGCGCCAAAATAGCCGGCCTGCAGGTTGAAGCCCAACTCCATATTGTGCGCCGAGGCCCAGCGCCAGGCGGTGTTCCGCGCCAGCAGGCCGTTGGAATAATCGAAGCTGGCGACGCCGCCATCGAGCTTGTATTCCTGGCGCCAGGTACGCACCTCGCCGCGCAGCGGCATGGCGGAGGACTTCTGCGTCGCATGCACCGAGCCCTTTTCAATCGGCCCCGTGGCCAGCAGCAGCGGCGACGGGCCGGGGCCGAAGCTGGCGTCGATCTCCAGATAGTCGCAACGCAGCGTCAGCCGATAGCTGCCGTCGCCGTTGGCATCGACCGCGATGTGGCAGTTCTTCGCCTTGAAGCTGCTCGATTCGCCCGCATGGTTGGCCAGCCGGGCCGAGATCAGCGGCAGGCCGTCCTGCGAAAAATTGGCCAGCATGTCGCCGTCGTTGCGATCGAAGGCGTAGGCAAAGGCGGTGCTGATCCAGCCCAGGTCCACAATCGCCACCGCGCAGAACACCTCCTCCGTGCACAGCGCCACGTAATGCCAGCGCTTGTGATGAAAGCGCCGCCACAGCGGACTGCGGGCGAAGGGTCGGGCCAGCCGGCTCCAGTCGATATCGCCGACCTGGCCGGCGTAGCGGCCAAACGGCGGTTGTCCATCTGCTGCCGGCAGGCTGGCAGGGGCGGCGGGCAGTGTCATGCAGCTTCCTTTTGTAATAGCGCGCCGAAATCGGCGGGCGTGGCCTGGGTTATGCGGATGTGCGGACAAGCGTGCCAGCCGGCCAGCCGTTGCAGGGCGCCGGCGACGTCGCGCGTAAAGCGCTCGCTGACGCGCGTGCCGGGTTCCAGCGTCAGCGACTTCAATTCGAACACGCCCTCGCGCCGGTGGGCCTTGGCGTCGATCCGGCCGACCAGCGCGCCGCGCCGCAGGATGGGCAGCGTGAAGTAGCCGTACTTGCGCTTGTCGGCCGGCGTGTAGCACTCCAGCCGGTAATCGAAGTTGAACAGTTCCTGGGCGCGGCGCCGGTCCCACACCACCGGGTCGAAGGGCGACAGGATGGTGGTCAGGGTCGGCGCCAGCGCGCCGGCGGCGGCATCGGCCAGCAACGGCGCATGGTCCGGATGGACGTACACCGGGTCGTCCCATTCGTCCACCCAGGCGCGTAGCAAGGCGCCCTGCTCCACCAGCGTTTCCGGATCGAGGCGCGGCGGCCTGGTGCGGAAGTAGTCGGCGATCCACGAAGCGCGCGCGCAGCCCATGGCCTTGACGGCTTTCAGCACCAGCTCCCGCTGCACGGCCTCCTTGCTTTGCAGCTGGCTGTCATCCCAATGGGGGAGCACGCGCTCGGTCAGATCGTAGATGCGCTGGAAGTTGTGACGGGCGGAGATCATCAGCGCGCCGGTGGTGAACAGCACCTCCAGCGAGCGCTTCTCCGGCTTCCAGCTCCACCAGCCGCCGCTCTGGCCATCGGTGCGCTCAAAGTCCGAGGAGCGCGCCGGTCCGTTGGCGCGGATATGCTCCAGCACCGCCTCCACGTCGGCGCGGCGTTCCCTCATCCAGTTGGCCGAATACTTCCAGCCCATCGATTCCGGCTCCAGCATGCGATGACGATACAGGCCGTAGTCCTCGATGGGCACAAAGCAGGCCTCGTGCGCCCAGTATTCAAACAGCTCGCCGGCGGCCAGCGCCTGCTCCAGCCATGCTTGCGGATAGTCGCCAAGACGGCTCCACAGCACCAGATAAGGACTGCGCGCGACCACATGGATGGTATCGATCTGCAGCACGCCCATCTGGCGGATCGTCTCCAGCACGTCGGACTGGCGCGCCTTGCGGCGGCGCGGCTGCAGCAGGCCCTGCGCCGCAAGATGCAGCGCCCGGGCGGCGGACAGGCTCAATAGGGGTTCGGTCATGGGCGCTATTCTAATAAAGAAATCAACATTGCCTGTGAACCGACTGTGGTTTTTTTCGCGCCTTTCACGCCAAACGCGATATTTCCGGGCAGAATAACCGCAGACCTGCGCTCATCGAAAAGAGGACCGTCAGCCGATGCTCGATTTTGTACGCCGCCTGTACCGCGCCATTCTGTTGCCCGCCTTCGGTGTGGCGCTGCTGGCCTTCATGTGGTTTGCGGTCGCGTATCAGGTACGGCAGGAACAGCTCAGCGCCCATCACGAGGCGGTCCTGCAGAGTCAATCGCTGTCTCGCACGCTGGCCGAGCACACCACCCACCTGCTGCGGCAAACCGACCACGCCACCCAGCTGTTCAAGCTCAAATACGAGGAAACCGGCGGCGCGCTCAAGCTGAGCGAGTTCGCCCGCAAGAATGGCCTGCTCGACTCCCTGCTGCCGACCAAGCTCGATCTGCCGATGGCCGTCCTCAATGGCGAGGGCAAGGTTATCGACAGCATGCACGGCTACTTCTCCCCCGAGCTGCGGCAGGCGCCGTTCTTCCGCAACCACGCCGATAATCCGGCCGACGTCTCGCAGGTCTCCACGCCGGTGGTCGACAGCCGTACCAAGAAATGGCAAATCCAGATTTCGCGCCGCCTGAATCGCGCCGACGGCAGCTTCGCCGGCGTGATCGTGGTGATGATGGACCCGGCCTACTTCGTCGAGGATTACGACCGCCTGGACGTTGCCCCCGGCGGCGCGGTGATGCTGATCAGCCGCGAAAACGGCATGTCCTCCGCGCGCGTCGACGATCAGGTGCTGATCAGCGACAGCATCGACTTCACGGTAGTCCAGGGAAACGCCCAGCTGCCTCAGGAAGAACTGCTGCTCAAGCGCCCGTTCGACGCCACCAGCCGTATCTATGGCTACACCGAAATGCCGCGTTACCTGCTGATGGCGGTGGTCGGCAATCCGGAACAAGTGATGCTGCAACGTTTTGAGCGGCGCCGCACCATGTACTACGGCGCGACCGCCGTCGCCTCCGCGCTGGTGCTGCTGTTTGTCTACCTGCTGATACAACAGGCCTACCGCCTGCGCCGCAGCGCCAGCATGGTGATCGAGGCCCAGCTGATGCTGCGCGCGGCGGCCGACGCCAGCCTGGATGCGGTCTACCTGTTCAAGGCCTGCCGCATGCGCGGCGCGCGGCACGAGATCCTCGATTTCACCATCGCCGACCTGAATGAACGCGGCGCGCAGCTGATGGGTTATCGCAGCGGGGAAATCAAGGGCAAGCGCCTGATCGAAGTGCTGCCCGAGCTGCACTCCCAGGGCTTCGTGGAAAAATACCGGCAAGTGCTGGAATCGCGCCAGCCGCTGGAGGAGGAGTTCGAGGTCAACTTCCTGCCCAACCGCGAGGTGCACTGGCTACACCACCAGATCGTGCCGATCACCGACGGCGTGGCCGTCAACGTGCGCGACATCACCTCGCGCAAGGAAACCGAGCTGGCGGTGCGCAAAAACCAGGCGGAGCTGGCGGCCGTCAACGACGCCTCGCCACTGGGCCTGCTGCGCGCCGACGCCACCGGCCACTGCACCTATGTCAACCGCACCTTCGAACTGATCACCGGCCTGACGCGCGAAGAAGCGCTCGGCGACGCCTGGATGCGCGCCATCCACCCGCACGACCGCGCCGTGCTCAAGGCCGCCCTCAATCACATGGCGCAAACGCGCGCGCCGTATCAGGATACGCTGCGCTGCGTGCACCCGGACGGCATGATCGTCTGGATCTCGTTCAAGATCGCCACCATGGTGGTGGACGGCAAAGTGTACGGCTACGTCGGCACGGCGGACGACATCACGCATGTGCGCAAGTCGGTGATGGCGCTGCGCGAAAGCGAAGCGCGCCTGCGCACCATCGCCGACACGCTGCCGGCCATGGTGGCCTACATCGATGCCGAACAAGTCTACCGCTTCCACAACCTGGCCTACGAGCGGGAATTCAACCGCACCGGCACCACGGTGCTGGGCCGGACCATACGCGAAACCATGGGCGATGAACGCTACGCCTTCCTGGAACCGTATGTGCAACGCGCGCTGGCCGGCGAAACGCTCACCTTTGAAGAAGACGACACCAGCGACACCACCGAACGCACCTACGAAGTGGTCTACATTCCGCAAATGGATGAGGAAGGCGTGGACGTGATCGGATTCCACGTGATGCGGCAGGACGTCACGGTGCAGAAGCGCGAGAAGCAGCGCCTGCTGCGCCTGTCGCAGGTGGACGCGCTGACCGGCCTGACCAACCGCGCCGGCTTCCTGCAAAAGCTGCACGACGCCATGCACGCCGCCCGCGCCGACGGCCACCTGATGGCGGTGATGTACATGGACGTCGACCGCTTCAAGCCGGTCAACGACACCTTCGGCCATGCCGTGGGCGACGCGCTGCTGAAGGCCTTCTCGGCGCGCCTGACCCACGCCATGCGCGCCAGCGACACCATCGCCCGTTTGGGCGGCGACGAATTCACCGTCATCATGGAGCGCATCCACCGCATCGACGATGCGGCGGCGCTGGCGGCCAAGATCGTCTCCGCCATGCAGGCCGACTTTGACCTCGACGGCACGGTGGTGTCGATATCGACCAGCATCGGCCTGACCTTCTACCGCGACGAAGACGTGAGCCCGGCCGAACTGCTCAACCGCGCCGACATCCTGCTGTACGAGGCCAAACAGGCCGGCCGCAACACCTTCCGTGCCGGCCCGGCGCTGGTCCAACCCCACAGCGACGCGGCATAAATCAAACCGGGGATGGCCGGCTTGCGCTATATTGAGCGCTTTCCGGCTGTTTGTTGATTTTTTCTCATGCGTTTGCTGCACACCTCCGACTGGCATCTCGGCCAATCCCTGCATAATTTTGAGCGTCATTACGAGCACCAGCGCTTCCTCGACTGGCTGCTGGACGCCATCGTCGCCGAACAGGCCGACGCGCTGCTGATCGCCGGGGATATTTACGATAACGCCAATCCGTCGGCGGCGTCGCAGAAGCAGCTCTACACTTTCCTGCGCCGGGCGCGCGAGCGCGCGCCGCACCTGAACCTGATTATCATCGCCGGCAATCACGACTCGCCGGGACGGCTGGATGCACCGGGGCCGCTGCTGGAGGCGCATGGCACGCGCGTGATCGGCGCCGTGCAGCGCAATGCCGACGGCGAAATCGATATCGAATCGCTGGTACTGCCGCTGACCGGCCGCGATGGCGCGATTGCCGCCTGGTGCCTGGCCATTCCTTTCCTGCGCCCCGGCGACGTGCCGCGCGCCGCCGCGCGCACCGCGCCGGCCGATGCTGCCGATGCTGCCGATGCCGCCAATCCGGCACCAGATCCCTACCTGGCCGGCATCGCCCTGCTCTACCAGCAGGCATTTGCGCTGGCGGCCAGCAAGCGGCAGGACGGTCAGGCCATCGTCGCCATGGGTCACTGCCACATGGTGGACGGCCAGATGTCCAGCGATTCCGAGCGCCGCATCGTCATCGGCGGCACCGAGATGCTGCCGGCCGGGATCTTCGATCCGGCCATCGCCTACGCGGCGCTGGGACACCTGCACCTGGCGCAGAATGTCGGCAAGCAGGAACACATCCGCTATTGCGGCAGCCCGCTGCCGCTATCGTTCGCGGAAGTGAACTACGCCCACCAGATCCTGCGCATCGATCTGGATGGCGCGGCCGTGCGCGAGATTGCGCCAGTGCCGGTGCCGCGCGCGGTGGAACTGCTGCGCATCCCATCCAGACCCGCGCCGCTGACGCAAGTGCTGGAAGAACTGGCAGCCCTGTCGCCGCCTGACGCCCTGGCCGAACAGCAGCCCTACCTGGAAGTGCGTGTGCTGCTGGAACAGCCGGAGCCCGGCCTGCGCGCGCGCATTGAAGCGGCGCTGGAGGACAAGGCCGTGCGTCTGGCCAAAATCGAAACCTCGACCGCCGCCCGCAACTCCTCCATCGATAAGGAAGTGATGACGCTGGACCAGTTGGAAAAGCTCAAGCCCGACGACATCTTCAAGCAGCTATACCAGCAGCGCTTCGGCAATGAGGCGCCGGCCGACCAACTGAGCGCATTTGCGGAGCTGATGCTGCCATGAGAATCCTGAAAATCAGCGGCAAGAACCTCGCTTCGCTGGCCGAGGAATTCAGCGTCAATTTTGAATCGGAGCCGCTGGCATCCACCGGCCTGTTTGCCATCAGCGGCCCGACTGGCGCCGGCAAGAGCACCTTGCTGGACGCCCTGTGCCTGGCCTTGTACGACGCCACGCCGCGCCTGCTGCGCGTGGCCGGCCGCAACTATCTGGCCGACGTCGGCAACGAAACGGTCTCCACGCAGGACCCGCGCACGCTGCTGCGCCGGGGCACGGCCGAGGGCTACGCCGAAGTGGAGTTTGTCGGCAGCGATGGCGCCAGTTACCGGGCGCGCTGGAACGTGCGCCGTGCCCGCACCAAGGCGGAAGGCGCATTACAGCCGACCACGATGTCGCTGCAACTGCTGCCGTCGGAACAGCCGATCGGCGCCACCAAGACCGAGGTGAAGGCGGAAATCGAAAAGCGCATCGGCCTGTCGTTCGAGCAGTTCACGCGTGCGGTGCTGCTGGCGCAGAACGAGTTCTCCGCCTTCCTCAAGGCCGAGGACAACGAGCGCGGCGAACTGCTGGAGACGCTAACCGGCAGCACGGTCTACTCCGAAATTTCCATCCGCGCCTTTGAGCGCAACAAGCTGGAACAGGCAGCGTTGCAAAAACTGAACCTGCGGCTGGCCGACCAGAAGCCGCTGAGCAGCGAACAGCGCGCGGAGATCGAGGCAAAAAGCGCCGATGCCGCAATCGCCCTGCAGGCGCTGGACCTGCAAAAGGCGGAGCTGGAGCAAGAATTGCGCTGGCACCAGCAGGCGGAGAAACTGCAGCAGGAGGAACAGGCCGCGCAGCAGGCGGTGCAGGCCGCGCGGGCCGCCGTGGCGGAAACGGCGCCACGCCAGGCCGCGCTGGCGCTCATCGACGCGGTGCAGCCTGCGCGTCCGCTGGCCGAGGATATCCGCCGCATCGAGACTGATATCGCCGGCACACAGGCCGCCATGTTCACCAGCACGCAGAATCTGCAGCAAGCCGCGCAGGCGCTGGATCAGGCCAATGCCGCGCTGACGCAGGCCAGCGCCAGCCAGCAGGAAGCGGAAGCCGCACAACGCGCCGCCGCGCCACTACTGGATCAGGCCAAGGCGCTGGATGCCCGCATCGAAGCCATGCTGCCCGCATATCGCCAGGCCGCTGCCGCGCGCGAAAAGGCTGATCACGCCGATGCCGCCGCCAAGGCTGCGCTGCAATCCCGTCAAAGCGAACAAACTCGCCTCGCCGCACAGCAGCAGGCCGGCGTGGCGTGGCTGCAGCAGCACAAGCACTGGAAGGCGCTGGCGCTGCAATGGGAGCGCTGGGACGTGTTGTTCCTGCAGGCAGGCCAACAGGCTGCGCAAGCGGAGCGCCTGGCGGCGGGCTTGTCGCGCGTGCAGCGCAATGCCCAAGCGCACCGCGAGGAGGAGGCCGGCGCCAGCGCCAGACTGGCTGCCGCCGTCGAGGCCTTGCAATCGCTGGACCGCCAGCGCCAGCAAGCAGCGCAGGCCATGTCCGCGTACTCCGTCGAAGATCTTCAGGCGGCCCGCAGTCGCCACGAGCAGCGCCGCGATCTGCTGACCGGCGCCGAGAAGATTTGGCTGGAGCTGGAGTCGCGCCAGTCGCGCCATGCGCAGATCGACGCGCAATCCGCGCAGCATCGCCAGGCCATGGCCTCGGCCGAGGCGCAGCTGGCGGCGGCGCAGCAGGAAGGCATTGCCATCATGGCGGCATTCTCGCAAGCCGAGCGCGCGCTCAAGCTGGCGGAGGCCGCGTGCGCGGTCAACGTGGAATCGCTGCGCAAGTCGCTGGAAGACGACACGCCCTGCCCCGTATGCGGCGCGCTGGATCATCCGTATCGCCACAACGACGACAGTCTGCAAACCATGCTGCGCGAGTTCCAGGCCGATGTGAGCAAATGCCGCCAGCAGATGGAGGCCAACGTCAACCTGCAAGCCGCGCACCGCGCCTCGGCGCAAGCCAGCGCGGAGCAGCTTAACGTGCTGGCGGCGGAGCAGCGCTCGGTGCAACAGGCGTTGGAACGCATCGCAGCGGCGTGGCACGCCCACCCGCTGACCGCAGCCACGCCCGCCGATGCCGCCGATGCCGCCGCCCCTGACGCGCTGCCGCCCGAGGCCGGACGTACCGCGTGGTTCGTGGCGCAGCTGAGCGCCACGCAGAAGGCATTGCAAGCCATCGAGCAAAGGGAGCGCGCACTGCACGCCGCGCGCGTGGCGCGCGATCAGGCGCAAGCCTCCTACGACCGGGCCGCCGCCGAGCACACGCGCCTGCAGACCGTGGCCGCCGCCGCGCGCACTGCGCTGGCGCAGTCGAACACGGAATACAAGGCGCTGGAAGACCAGCGCATTGAAGTCGCATTGACGCTGAGCGGCCTGCTAGCCGACCTGGACGCGGCCTTTAGCGGCGGCGACATCCCGAGCGAAGAGTGGAAGGAAGACTGGAAAGCCGGCCCGGCGCGGTTCTATGAGGCGCGTCAGGCGGAAAGCAAGCAATGGCTGGCGCAGCGCGCTGCCTATGACGAACGCGCCGCCGCCCTGGCCGGCTTTGAAGTGGAACTCAACGCCTTGACGGAAGCGTTGGCCAAAACCGGCCACGACGCCCTCGCCGCCCGCGAATCCTTCGCCGCCGCCGATGCCGCGTTGAAGGCCAGCCAGGACCAGCGCATGTCCATGTGGGGCGGCAAGGAAGTGCGCGACGTCGAAGCCGGCCTGCAAGCCGCCATCGACAACGCGAAGGCCCGCCACGCCGCCGCGCAAGGCGCCGCCCAGCAAGCGGCGCAGGCGCGCATCCGCAACGACGAAGCGCTGGCACAAGCCGGCAAGCAGCTCGCCGCGTTGCAGACCGCCGCCGGCGCCGCCGCTGCGCGTCTGGCCGATTGGCTGTCCGCATTCCAGCAACGCCAGCCCGACGCCGGCTTGCACGATCTGGCGCAGTTGCATGAGCTGTTAGCCCGACCGGCCGATGCCGTCGCCGCCGAACGCGAAGCCCTGCAAACCTTGGCGCGCGCCGTCGACCAGGCCACCACCGTTCTGCAAGAGCGCCAACGCCAGCGCCAGCAGCACCAGGAATCCGCCCCGCCGCCGCGCAACGCATCCGAAGAAGCGCCTTCCCCCGACCGGCAGCGCAACGCCGATGGAGCGGTCGCCGACCTGTGGGCTGCGGACGAACCAGCCTCCGATGCGCACACGGCGGACAACACGCCGGCCGAATCGCCAGTCGCCACGGTCGCCGCCGCGCTGAATGCCCTGCTGGCCGAACGCAAAACCGCCAACGACCAGGCCACCGCCCTGCACCTCGCGCTGGCGCAGGACGACGACAAGCGCCAGCGCTCGTCCGCCATGCTGGCCGAAATCGAACAACAGGAGGCCGTCGCCCAACGCTGGGCGCGCATGGATGACCTGATCGGCTCCGCCGACGGCAAACGCTTCCGCAACTACGCCCAGCAATTCACGCTGGACGTCTTGCTGGGCTACGCCAACGCCCACCTGAACCACCTGTCGCGCCGCTATCAACTGGAGCGCATCCCCAACAGCGCCGCGCCCTCGCTGGCCCTGCTGGTGCGCGACCAGGACATGGGCGGCGAAATGCGCTCGGTGCACTCGCTGTCCGGCGGCGAATCGTTCCTCGTCTCGCTGGCGCTGGCCCTGGGACTGGCCTCGCTGTCCTCCAACCGCGTGCGGGTCGAATCGCTGTTCATCGACGAAGGCTTCGGCAGCCTGGATGCCGACACCCTGCGCGTCGCCATGGATGCGCTGGACGGCCTGCAAGCCATGGGCCGCAAAGTCGGCGTCATCTCGCACGTGCAGGAGATGACCGAGCGGATCTCCGCCAAGATTCTGGTCCAGCCCTCGGCCGGCGGCCGCAGCACGATTAGCGTCATGTAATCCGGTAGGCCGCGCCGGTGCTATGATAGTGGCTCCGCGAGGCACTACACATGAGCATCGGCGCCCTGTCACCGAATACCGTCACCGCCACACCGGCGCACGATGTGCCGCCGGTGCAGGTGCCGTCGTCCCCGGCGGTCGCCAACGAAAACAGGCTGGCCGCCTCCAGTTCAACCCAGCTATCGCCGGAAGCACTGGCGCTGATCGACCAGCTCAAGGCGCGCGACCTCGAAGTGCGCCAGCACGAGCAGGCCCACATGGCCGCAGCCGGCGGCCTGGCCACCTCCGGCGCCTCCTACACTTATCAGCGCGGTCCGAATGGCGTTAGCTACGCCATCGGCGGCGAAGTCAATATCGACACCTCGCCCGGTGCCACGCCGGAAGAAACCATCCAGCGCGCCCGCACCATCCAGGCTGCGGCCCTGGCGCCGGCCGAACCCTCCGGCCCGGACCGCGCCGTCGCCGCCCAGGCGCAGCAGATGGAAGCACAGGCCCGCGCCGAACTGGCGCAGCGCGCCTACCAGGACCGCTCCCCGGCGCGCCCCACGCTGGATCTTTATGCCTGAGTGATAAAATCCCGCCTTTGCCTTTTTTAGCCTATAGCGAATCATGTTAAAAGCACCACGCACCCTGACTTTCAAATGCGCCAAATGCGCCAAAGCCGTCCAAGTCCGCCTGCAAAAAGTCTCGGCCTGCTCGCACATCCAGCCTTACGTGGGTGTTTGCGCATGCGGCGAGGTCCGCCACCACGCCATCGGCCAGAAAGAGGCCGTGGAATCCTACCTGGCCGCGCCGGAAGGCTGGACCCACCACCACTAATTTGCGCCGCCCCCTCAAGTAATCGGCTACGATACCGTTAAAGAGTTGTAGAAGTTTCATTAAAACGGAATCCATCATGTCTACCATTTCGAACCTGGGCGGCCGCTGGCCTTCCCTGTACACCGGCAGCCAGCAGACCTCCGGCCTGCAGAAAACGCAAGGCGCCACGCCGGCCGCCAAGTCCAGCAACCCGCTGGATCTGGACAGCCGTGTCGCCTCCGTCGGCAACGCGACGGTGGATTTTGCCCAGGATTTCGTCAACAGCTTCGCGCAGACCCTGTTTGGCGACAACGCCAAGGGCGCGACCATCGACTTCGATTCGGCCAGTCTGGAGGCTTCGTCCAGCTACGCCGCCGGCTACCAGCACACCGAAGGCGCAAATGGCGTCAGCGATGCCGCGGCTTTCAGCCTGACCGACAGCTCGCACTTCATCGGCAAAGGCACCATCACCACCGCCGACGGCCGCAAGTTCGATTTCGAAGTGGAAGTCCAGTACAACTACCAGCTCGATGCCGCCGCCAGCCAGACCAGCGACAGCAACGAGAGTCTGCCTTTGCCGGCCGACAGCGGCGACCAGCCATCGGCCAAGGATCTGCCGACGGTGCAAGTGCCGAACATCGACTTCCCGGGCACACTGGCGGACCTGTTCCAACTGATCGGCCGCGACCTGCACACCGCGCTGGCCAACAACAACGACAACAACAGCAAAACCTCCGACGGCATCGACCGCAACACCTTGCGCAATCTGTCGCTGCGCCTCCTCAATCTGGTGGACAGCAAGGATACCAACACCTACGCGCCACCGACCGCCGCCGAAAAAGCCAAGGCCGCGGCAAACACCGAGGCCGCCGCGCCTTCCACCAAGGCCGCCGAATAATCATCACAAGCGGCCCGCCGTTGCGGCGACCGGTATAATAGCGGCGCATCCCGCTGCGCAGCCTCGCGCAGCGCGTCCCTATTTCTGTCGATTGCCTCAACATGCCTGCACAAACCTCCTCCCCCTCCGTACCACAGCAAATTCACTGGGAGGAGAACGGCGAACAGCGTTCCGCGCGCTGGCGCTCGGAAGCCGGCATGCCGCCGCCGAAGCGCGTGGTCATCGCCGACGACCGCACCAACGCCGATGTCGCCTACCGCCTGGCCTGCGAAGGCACGGCGCTGCTGTGGCGGGGCGACTTCCAGAATGCGCGCCAACTGCTGCAAGCGCTGGCCCGCCGCGCCGATCACAAAGGCAGCAAAGGCGGCAAGAGCAAAAAAGCCAAGCCAGCCAAGACCCCGGCCACGCCAACCGAAGCCTTCCACCTGCATCGGCAGGCCCAGTCGCAGCGCGCCCGCACGCTGGCCATGCTGCTGATTCCTTTCGACGAGGGCTACACCATTCCGCTGCGCCGCGCGCCGGACGTCAAGCTGGCCTGCAACGAGGCCTACGGCCGGTACGAAGCGCCATTCATCGCCTCGATGCGCGAACTGCTTGGCCTGATCGGCGCACACGAATGGCGGCGCACCGGCGTTGAGATCCCGGCGCTGGGCGCGCGCATCCATCCGCACTACGGCGTGTTTTCGCCGGTGCGCGGCGAATATGTGCAAATGGTGGCCGATGCGCCGCTGCCACGCAACGCGACGCTGGCGTTCGACATCGGCGTCGGCACCGGCGTGCTGTCCGCAGTGCTGGCCAAGCGCGGCGTGGCGCGCGTGATCGCCACCGACCAGGATCAGCGCGCCCTGAGCTGCGCGCGCGAAAACCTGGCGCTGCTGGGGCTTGATGAGCAGGTGGAGCTGCAAGTGGCCGACCTGTTCCCCGAGGGCCGCGCGCCGCTGGTGGTGTGCAATCCGCCGTGGGTGCCGGCCCGTCCCAGCTCGCCGATCGAGTACGCCGTCTACGATCCGGACAGCCGCATGCTGCGCGGCTTCCTCGCAGGCCTGTCCGCCCATCTGACGCCGGGCGGCGAAGGTTGGCTCATCCTGTCCGACCTGGCCGAGCACCTCGGCCTGCGTCCGCGCGAGCAGCTGTTGGAATGGATCGCCGCCGCCGGGTTAAAAGTAGTCGACCGTATCGACGTCCGCCCCATCCACCCGCGCGCCTCGGACGCCAGCGATCCCCTGCACGCCGCCCGCGCCGCCGAGGTCACGTCACTGTGGAAACTGGCTGCGACCTAAGCCGGCTTGCGCAACGCGGCATACTTGTATATAATTATGGCCTCAGACGCGGGGTGGAGCAGTCTGGCAGCTCGTCGGGCTCATAACCCGAAGGTCACAGGTTCAAATCCTGTCCCCGCAACCAGATTCGATAAGCCGTTGATTTTCATCAGAAATCAACGGCTTTTTCATTTTCCGGCCGCACGTTCAACTTGCGGCGCCCTCAGACATGTGCCTACAATGTAGATACATTTCTCAAGGAGGGCAATATGCTTGTTGAAATTCAAAAATGGGGGAATAGCGCTGCATTACGCCTCCCAGCCGCTGCCCTGAAAGAGGCCGGCTTGCAGATCGGTCAAAAACTTCAGCTCCGGTCCGAGGCCGGAAAAATTCTGCTGGAACCCGCGCCCGCAAGTCTCGACGATCTGGTCGCCCGCATCACTCCGGAAAATTGTCACGCCCCGCTGCTTGACGACGCAGACCAAGGGCATGAAGCATGGTGAAATACGTGCCCGACGCGGGCGACGTGGTCTGGCTCGACTTCGCCCCTCAAGCCGGGTACGAACAGGCAGGACGACGACCTGCCTTAATCCTTTCTCCCGTCAGCTACAACGCGGCTGCCGGATTGGCGCTTTGCTGCCCTATCACCAGTCGCGTGAAAGGATATCCTTTTGAGGTGGCAGTGACGCCAGCATCAGGATATCAATTGAACGGCGTTGTGCTGGCCGATCAGGTCCGCTCCATCGACTACCGTGCACGCAACGCGCACAAATTTGCGGAAGTAACCGCAACCTGCACAATGGACGTTAGCGCCCGCATTAAACTGCTTTTACCTTAGTCGCTTCCGCCATACCCAATCGCTCACAAAGCTGTCACAATTGGCCTTTCAGTTTAGCCAGGGAGGCGCGCGTGAAGGATCAGGTACTAACAGCACAACAAGAACAAGACGCTCCCGAGAATCCTTCGCGCCGACGCATCTTCCAGGCAGCCGGCGCCGCCGGCCTGGCGACTACCCTGCCCTCGCTGGCCGAGGCGGCGCCAGCCAAGCCGTCGACCAAAGGCTCGCTCGACGATAAGCTCAAGGCCAATATCAAGAACGTGGTGGTGATCTACCTCGAAAACCGCAGCTTCAATAATCTGTTCGCCAACTTCCCCGGTACCGCGCAGCCGCTGTCCGCCGTACCGGCCGCCGCCTGCCTGCAGCGCGACCGCGATGGTTCGGTGCTGCCGTCGCTGCCCAAGGTCTGGGGCGGCATGGTGCCGAATACGCAGGATATCGGCGGCAAGAAATACGTTTTGAAAGAAGACGACATCAAGGGCCTGCCGAATGCGCCCTTCAAACTGGTCGACGCCGAAGGCAAGCCGCTGCCGGAAGCCGTCATCACGCGCGACCTGTGGCACCTGTTCTACCAGAACCAGATGCAGATCAACGACGGCAAGAACGACGGCTTTGCCGCATGGGGCAACACCGGCGGCATGGTGATGGGCTACTACGGCGAGACCAATAAAAACCTCGGCCTGTGGAAGATCGCCGAACAGTACACGCTATGCGATAACTTCTTCATGGCGGCTTTCGGCGGCTCTTATCTGAACCACCAGTTCCTGGTCAGCGGCCGCGTGCCGGAGTACTTCAACGCCAAGGACACCGCAGCCAAAAAGAAAATCGTGGTGCTGGACGACGGCCCGACCGGCGTCCGCCTGTCCGTCACCCAGGACTCGCCGGCATCGGCCATGGATGGCCAACCGCACTTCGTCAACAACGGCGCCATCACGCCGGACGGCTACGCGGTCAACACCATGGCCCCGCCCTACCAGCCGAGCTACATCCGCCCGGCCTACGACGGCGATCCGCTGCACGCCGATCCGAACGACGCCAACACCCTGCCGCCGCAAACCTACGACACCATCGGCGACCTGCTGTCGCGCAAGGGCGTGAGCTGGGCGTGGTACGGCGGCGCGTGGCAGGCGGCGCTGGACGCGCGCGGCGGTGGCGAGAAGCCGAACTTCCAGTACCACCATCAGCCGCTCAACTACTTCAAGCAGTTCGCGCCCGGCACCAGGGCGCGCGAGGAACACCTGCGCGACGGCGGCCTTGGCGACAGCCCGATCTCCAATAAATTCATCGCCGACGTGGTGGCCGGCAAGCTGCCGGCCGTGACCTTCTACAAGCCGCAGGGCAACCTGAACCTGCACGCCGGCTACTCCGACGTGGAATCCGGCGACGCCCACATCGCCAACGTGATCGAGCATTTGAAGAAATCCCCGCAGTACAAGAATATGCTGGTGGTGATTACCTTCGACGAAAACGGCGGCTGGTGGGATCACGTGGCGCCACCGAAAGGCGACCGCTGGGGGCCGGGCTCGCGCATCCCGGCCATCATCGTTTCGCCGTATGCGAAGAAAGGCCACGTCGATCACAGCTTCTACGACACCACCTCCATCCTGCGCTTCATCACCCGCCTGCATGGGCTGCCGCTGCTGGAGGGCCTGAAAACCCGCAACGAAGCCTTCGCCGCGCGCCACGCCACGCCGCCCGGCGACCTGACGGGAGCCCTGAGCTTCCGCTGAGTTTGCGCTTTGTGTTAAACTGCGCGCAATTCTGTAAGCTAACGAAGCCCGACTAAACCAGCCGGGCTTTTGTTTTTTCCCCGATGAGAGATAAAAAAGATAACGCTACGTTCGACCTGCCAGGCTTTGCCCCTGCCCAGCCGCTCGAACCGGAAGCAAAGCGCCCAGCGCCGCCGCGCGCGCGTCGTCCGGCGCTCAAGCAGGAACAGCTGGAACTGCTGGAGCCGACCGACACCACCGGCCTGCCGGTCTGGGTACGCGACGACAATCTCGACCTCACCGGCTTGCCGGTATGGAAACGGGACTGATACGGTACAACACCCGTACACCTCTCACACACTTCCCGCACAGTGACGGCTACACGCCTGTTAGACTGTGTCCACATCCTTTTTGAACGGGTCCGCCACCATGACTTCCACCTCCTTTGCCAGCCTGCCGCTGAGCCCCGCCTTCCTGGACAACCTCGACTCGCTCGGCTACAAGGAGATGACGGATATTCAGGCGCAAAGCCTGCCGTCGGTGCTGGAAGGCCGCGACCTGATCGCCCAGGCCAAGACCGGCAGCGGCAAGACCGCCGCCTTCGGCATCGGCATCCTGCATAAACTGAATCCGGCATGGTTTGCGGTGCAGGCGCTGGTACTGTGCCCGACCCGCGAGCTGGCCGACCAGGTGGCCGGTGAGCTGCGCCGGCTGGCGCGCTCCACCGGCAACGTCAAAGTGCTGGTGCTGACCGGCGGCTCGCCGATGCGTCCGCAAATCGCCTCGCTGGAACACGGCGCCCACATCATCGTCGGCACGCCGGGCCGCGTGCGCGACCACCTGGGCCGCCAGACGCTGGACCTGTCGAAAGTCAGCACGCTGGTGCTGGACGAGGCGGACCGCATGACCGACATGGGCTTCTACGATGAAATCGCGGGCATCGTCAGCGCCTGCCCGAAACGCCGTCAGACCCTGCTGTTCTCGGCCACCTACCCGGACGACATTCGCCGCGCCACCGACGACTTCCTGGTCGATCCGGTGGAAGTGACGGTGGAGGCGCAGCACGGCAACAACCAGATCGAACAGCTGTTCTTTGAAATCGGCTTCGACCAGCGCAACGAGGCCGTGGCGCGCCTGCTGGGCCACTACAAGCCGGTATCGGCCATCGCCTTCTGCAACACCAAGGTGCAGTGCCGCGAGCTGGTGGAGTCGCTGCAGGAGAAAGGCTTCTCCGCGCTGGCACTGTACGGTGAACTGGAACAGCGTGAACGCGACGAGATACTGATCCTGTTTGCCAACCGTAGCTGCTCTGTACTGGTAGCCACCGACGTTGCCGCGCGCGGACTGGATATCCCGAATCTGGAAGCGGTGATCAACGTCGACGTGTCGAAGGACACCGAGGTGCACATCCACCGCGTCGGACGTACCGGCCGTGGTGGCGAACAAGGTCTGGCGCTGTCGCTGTGCGCGCCGAACGAGAAGAAATGGGTCAAGCTGATCGAGGAATATCAGGGCCAGCCGGTCGAGTGGTTCGATCTGGATAGCCTGGACGAAAACGACTACGGCGTCGATCCGGCGCCGATGATGACGCTGGTGATCTCGGGCGGCAAAAAGGACAAGCTGCGTCCGGGCGACGTGCTGGGCGCACTGACCGGCGACGCGGGCCTGAGCAAGGAACAAGTCGGCAAGATCAACGTGACCGAGTTCCAGACTTACGTGGCGATCGACCGCCGCGTCGCCTACGACGCCTTCGCGCGGCTTAACAAAGGCAACCCGCTGGGCGGCGACTTCGGCGCCTTCAAGGGCCGCAACTTCAAGATGCGCTTTATCGGCGAATAATTCGTCGTCAGTGCCGCTGCTGCTCAATATGCGGCAGCAGCACGGTCAAAATGCCCAGCAACGGCAGGTAAGAACACAACTGGTACACATAGGCGATGCCGTTGACGTCCGCGATATGGCCCATCGCTGCCGCACCGATGCCGCTGACGCCGAACATCAGGCCGAAGAAGATCCCGGCAATCATGCCGACCTTGCCCGGCACCAGTTCCTGCGCAAACACCACGATGGCGGAGAAGGCGGAGGAAATCACGAAACCAATCACCACCGTCAGCAGCGCGGTCCAGAACAGGTTCACGTAGGGCAGCGCCAGTGTGAACGGCGCGGCGCCAAGGATGGAAATCCAGATCACGCGCTTGCGGCCAATGCGGTCGCCAATCGGGCCGCCCAGGAAGGTGCCGGCTGCAACGGCAGCGAGGAACAGGAACAGATACATCTGCGCCGACGACACCGAGACGCCGAATTTGTCGATCAGGTAAAAGGTGTAGTAGCTGGTCAGGCTGGACATGTAGATGTACTTGGAGAAGACCAGCAGCGCCAGCACCGCCAGCGCGCCATACACGCGGGCTTTAGGTAAAGGCGAAACCGCCGCCGCAGCGGCCTTGCGCGGCTGCGCCAGATGATGGCTATGCCAGCGGCTCACGTACACCAGCACCGCGATGGCGGCGGCCACCAGCAGCCCAAACCAGGCGATGTTGCCCTGTCCACGCCCGATGATGACAGCGGCGGCCAGCACCGGGCCAAGCGCCGAACCGGCATTGCCGCCGACCTGGAACAGCGACTGCGCAAAGCCGAAACGCCCGCCCGATGCGGCGCGCGCCACGCGCGAAGCCTCCGGGTGAAAGGTCGAGGAACCGACGCCGATCAGCGCGGACGACAGCAACAACGACGGGAACGAGGACGCAAAGGACATCATCAGCACGCCGATCAGCGTGGCCACCATCCCCATCGGCAGCAGGAACGGCATGGGGCGGCGATCGGTGTATAGGCCAATCCAAGGTTGCAGCAGCGAGGCTGTGCACTGGAAGGTCAGCGTAATCAGGCCGACCTGCGTGAAGCTCAGGCCAAATTCCGCCTTGAGCATGGGATAGATCGAAGGCAGCATGGCCTGCGTCAAGTCGTTCAGCAGGTGCACCAGCGCTACGGCGCCAAGGATCTGCATGACGGTTTCGCCGTGTGGACGGCTGATGGAGGTGGTGGTCGTAGTCATGCGGCGAGTGTAATATAGCGTGCAAAGCTTGATATTCCAACTATCGTCGAATAAATGACAAATACTGACCGCAGCAGCGACCACCGCGATTACCAGCGCGTGCCGCGTGTCGTCACCGCCATGGCGCGCGACGAGGGGCATGGCGTGTCGGTCGCGCCGCACAGCCACGAACGCGCGCAGCTGCTGTACGCCACCGAAGGCCTGATGCGGGTGCGTACCGATGCCGGCGTGTGGATACTGCCGCCGCGCCGTGCGCTGTGGATACCGCCTGGCGTGGTTCATCACTGGACCTCGCTCAGCAAGGTCACCATGCGCACCATCTACGTCGAGGCGTCGGCGGCCCAGGCATTTGGCGATACCTGCCGCGTGATCGAGGTCAGCTCCCTGCTGCGCGAGCTGATACTGTCGCTGCTGGACGAGCCGATCGAATATCCGCTGCCGGGGCGCGGCGAGCATCTGGCGATGCTGATCCTGTCCGAGCTGGCGGCGGCGGAGACGGTGCCGATCGCGATTCCCTGGCCGCGCGACCGGCGGCTGGTGGCGGTATGCTCGGCCATCATGGCCGATCCGGGCAGCAGCCGGAATATCGAACAGTGGGCGGACGAAGTGGGCGCCAGCGCGCGCACGCTGATACGCCTGTTCCCCAGGGAGACCGGCCTGCACTACCGGCAGTGGGTGCAACAGGTGCATCTGGCCGAGGCGTTCGCCCGGCTGGCGCAGGGCCAGAGCGTGGGCGAGATAGCGGCGGCGCTGGGCTATGCGAGCCCCAGCGCGTTCAGCGCCATGTTCCGCCGGATACTCGGCAAGACACCGCAACACTATCTGACGGAGTGGCGCACTCCCCTCACGCAGCGTCCAGCGTAAAGCGGAACACGGCGCCGCGTTCCGGTTCGCTCAGCAGTTCTATCTTGCTGCGGTGGAGTTGCAGGATGCGGTTGACGGTCAACAGGCCAAGACCGCCAACCCGATATTCGCCCTGCAGCGCGATCGGACGGCGAAACAGGTTTTCGCGCATGGCTGCCGGTACGCCCGGACCGGTGTCGGCCACCGTCACCTCCACTTTGCCCGCCGCCGCCGGCCTGACCGTTATTTCCACCTCGCCGCCGGACGGCGTATGGCGTATGGCGTTGTCGAACAGGTTGGTCAGCACACGCTCTATCATACCCAGGTCTGCACGCACCATGGGCGCCGGATGCGGCAGCGTCGCCATCAGGCGGAGATTGCGTTCCTGCGCCTGCAGTTCGAATTTCTGGAACACGTCCTGTATCAGGTCCGACAGCGAGAACGGCTCCAGCTCCGGCTGCACCGAACCATGTTCAAGCCGCGCCAGCTCAAACAGCGCTTGCGCCAGTTTGCCGACCTTCCGGCTTTGCGCCAGTGCGATGCCGAGGTAATGCTGGCGTTCCGCGGGGCTCAGCGTTTCGTCTTTCAGCGACAGCGTTTCAAGGTAGCCGTGGATGGAGCCCAGCGGCGTGCGCAAGTCATGCGAAATGTTGGCCACCACTTCGCGGCGGTCGTTGTCCAGCTGGCGCATGGTCTTCCACTGTTCGTTGATGCGCGCGCCCATGTCGGCGAAGGACTGTTCAAGAATCGCGATTTCGTCGCGCGGGCCGCCGCGCTGCGGTTGCGGCAACACCAGTTGATCGGCCTTGGTGTCCAGCTGCTGCATGGTGGTGGTCAGCCGGTGCAGCGGGCGCGTGATCAGGCGGAAGGCGATCAGGCCGGCCACCAGCACCAGCGCCGCTACCACGGCCATCGACCACAAAGTAGTGCGCAGCACGGAGCTGGCCGTGGCGCGCGCCGCCAGCCGGTCATGTTCTTCGCTTTGCAGGATGACGTAGATGTAGCCGATCTTCTGTTCGCCGGAACGCAGGATGGCGGCGCTGAAGACTTTGCGGCCCCGCTCACTGCGCGGGTCGTCGCCCTGAATCGGTAGCGCTTCATTGTTCAGCAGGCGGCGTACCGGTGTGAGATCGACATGGTCGCGTTTCAAGTGGCCGGCCGGCGCGGCGTGACCGACGATGCGGCCCTCGTTGTTCAGCAAATACACTTCAACACTGGGATTGACGGTCATCAGTTTGCTGAACAGTCTCCGCACGGCCGCGGGGCCGAGGCCATCCCCGGGCGTCGTTGTGTCGTCGTCGGCCTGCATCAGTTGTGCATCCAGCGCGATGCTGCGCGCCAGTCCGCGCGAAAGGCCCTGCACCACCTCCTTCTCGTGCATGATGTTGGCGCGGATTTGCAGCCACGCCGAGGCGCTGCAGCACACCAGCAGCAACAGGCAAAAAGCCAGCGACAAACGCTGCGACAGCGTCAGGTTCATGATGCCAGTCCGCCCGCATAGCGGTAGCCCTTGCCCCACACGGTGAGAATGCGCGTGGGCTCGGCCGGATCGGCTTCAATCTTGGCGCGCAGGCGGTTGATGTGGGTGTTGACGGTGTGCTCGTAGCCGTCGTGCTGGTAGCCCCACACCTGGTTCAGCAGGTCCAGCCGCGAGAACACTTTTTCGGGATGCTTGACGAAGTGGTAGAGCAAGTCGAATTCGCGCGGCGTCAGGTCGAGCGCGGTGCCGTCGAGATGCGCCTGGCGCGTCAGCGGATCGACGCGCACGCCGTTCAGTTCCAGCATGCCGCCCGCAACCGACTGGTTACGCGACATGGCGGCAGCGCGCCGCAGCAGCGCTTTGACGCGCGCCATCAGCTCCAGCACGGAGAATGGCTTGGGCAGGTAATCGTCGGCGCCCAGTTCCAGACCGAGGATGCGGTGCACTTCGCTGGAGCGCGCGCTGGTGATGATGATGGGCGTGTAGGTGGTCATGGCGCGCGCTTGGCGGCAGATTTCCAGCCCGTCCACGCCGGGCAGCATGATGTCGAGAATGAGCGCATCCCAGCCGCCGGCGCGCACTTGCGCCAGCCCCTGGCTGCCGTCCGCACAATGGGCGACCTGATATCCCTCGTCCTGGAGATGGATGCGCAGGAGGTCTGCGATATGTATGTCGTCTTCGACGATGAGTACGCGTTTTGCTGGTTCCATGACCGCCATTGTGCAGGATTCCGAGGCTGAAAAGTATCACAAATCGTTTAACTTTACGTGAGGATTTTGTCAGCACTGCGGGCGCAGAATGGCTCCATCGTTAATCCACTGATGGAGCACACCATGACATCCCGACGTTCTTTCATGCTGACCAGCGGCGCCGCGTTGCTGGCCGGCCTTGCCTACCGTGCCACGATGGCGGCGCCCGCCGCCGCGTGGGAGGTTACCCACACCGATGCCGAATGGCGCGCCCAGCTCACGGCAGCGCAGTATGAAGTGCTGCGCAAGCACGGCACCGAGCGGCCGTTCAGCAGCCCGCTGTACAAGGAGCACCGAGCCGGCAAATTCTTCTGCGCCGGTTGCCAGAATCCGCTGTTCTCGTCGAAGAACAAGTTCGATAGCGGCACCGGCTGGCCGAGTTTCTGGAAGCCGCTGGAACGCGGCGTTTATACCAGCCGCACTTCGTCGCTTGGCCTGTATGGCGTAGAGGTGCAATGCCGCCGCTGCGGCAGCCATCTCGGCGATGTGTTTGACGATGGCCCGGAACCGACCGGCCTGCGCTACTGCATCGATGGCGTGGCGCTGAACTTTGTTCCTGGCGAAGCTTGAGGAGGACCGGATCATGTTACTGATACTGCTTTCTTACCTGGGCGGCGCGCTGACGATTTTGAGTCCCTGCATTTTGCCGGTGCTGCCGTTTGTCTTTGCCCGCACCGGGCAGCCGTTCGTCCGCAGCGGTTTGCCGCTGTTGGCCGGCATGGCGCTTACCTTTGCGCTGGTGGCCACCCTGGCTGCCGTCGGCGGTGGCTGGGTAGTGCAAGCTAACCAGTATGGCCGCTGGCTTGCGCTGGTGCTGATGGCCTTCTTTGGCCTGACCTTGATGTTGCCGCATCTGGCGGATCGTCTGACCAAGCCGCTGGTGGCGTTGGGCGATAAGCTGTCCAACAAGGCGCAGGAGTCTGGCGCCGCAGCCGGCAGCGGCGCGCGCTCTTCGTTCCTGCTGGGCGTGGCGACTGGCTTGCTGTGGGCGCCGTGCGCCGGGCCGGTGCTGGGACTGGTGCTGACTGGTGCGGCATTGAATGGCGCCAGCGCCGGCACGACGTTGCTGTTGCTGGCTTATGCGGCTGGCGCGGCCACTTCGCTGGCGCTGGCGCTGCTCGTCGGCGGCAAGGTCTTTGGCGCGATGAAGCGCTCGCTGGGTGCAGGCGAATGGATACGCCGCGGCCTCGGCGTTGCCATGCTGGCCGGCGTTGGCGCGATAGCGACCGGTCTCGATACCGGCCTGCTGAAACAGGTGTCGACTGTCGCCACCGCAGGCATAGAGCAGAAACTGATCGACAAGCTGGTCCCGCGCGACAACGAAGCTCCGGCCGGCGGCGCGATGATGCGTAGCGCGGCCGCGGCGGCGGGCGACGAGGCAGCGGCGGGTGGTGCGATGATGCGCAGCGCAGCGCTGTCCGGCGCCAATGGTGCCGGTGGTGCCGGTGGTGGCGGACCAGCCATGATGGCGCGGCGCGCAGCGGCGACGGCCGCCGATGTGCTGCCGGTGGAAGGCAAGCTGCCCTCGCTGAACGGCGCGGTCGAATGGCTGAACACCGCCCCGCTCACCGCCGAGCAGCTGAAAGGCAAAGTCGTGCTGATCGACTTCTGGACCTACTCCTGCATCAACTGCCTGCGCACCCTGCCCTACACCAAAGCCTGGGCCGAGAAATACCGCGATCAGGGCCTGGTGGTCATCGGCGTGCACGCACCGGAATTCGCCTTTGAGCGCGACATCAACAACGTCCGCAAGGCGGTGAAGGATCAGGGCATCAACTTCCCGGTGGCGATCGACAATAACTTCGCCATCTGGCGCGCCTTCAACAACCAATACTGGCCGGCGCACTATTTCATCGATGCCAAAGGCCAGATCCGCCACCACCACTTCGGCGAAGGCGAGTACGCCCGTTCCGAACAAGTGATCCAGCAACTGCTGGAAGAAGCCGGCCGCAAAAACGTCAGCAACTCAGTGGTCAGCACCGAGGACGCGCAGGGCATCCAGCAGCAGTCGGACATGGGACAAGTAGGTTCGCCGGAGACTTACCTCGGTTATGAGCGCGCCGAAAACTTCGCCTCGCCGGAAAAGCAGGCGGTCAACATCGCCCGCCAATACACGGCGCCGGCCAAGCCGGCACTGAACCAGTGGGGCCTGTCCGGCAACTGGCTGTCGCAGGCCGAACAGGTCACGCTGAACAAGGGCACCGGCAGCATTGTCTACCGCTTCCATGCGCGCGACCTGCATCTGGTGCTCGGTCCCGGCAAGGATGGTAAACCAGTACGCTACCGCGTCACCATCGACGGCGCCGCGCCGGGCAAAAACCATGGCGCCGACACCGCCGCCGACGGCACCGGCACTATCGACAGCCAGCGCCTGTATCAGCTGGTGCGCCAGTCCGGCGACGTGGGCGACCGTACTTTCAGCATTGAGTTTCTCGATCCCGGCGTACAAGCCTACGCCTTCTTTGGTTAAACAGGAGAACGAACATGAAAAACATCGCACTTAAAATCGGCGCCCCGCTCGCCCTGCTCTGCGCCCTCGTCTATCAACAACAGGCCTCGGCCGAATCGGCGGTGGCGATCGCCCCGCCAGCCGTCGACGAGCCAGCCGGCAGCGAACATACGGCCACCGCCATCTTTGCCGGTGGCTGCTTCTGGGGCGTGCAAGGCGTGTTCCAGCACGTGAAAGGCGTCACCAGCGCCGTCTCCGGCTACACCGGCGGCGACGCCCGCACCGCCAACTACGAATCCGTCGAAACCGGCGACACCGGCCACGCCGAATCCGTGAAAATCACCTACGATCCAACGCAAATCAGCTATGGCAAACTGCTGCAGGTGTTCTTCTCGGTGGCGCACGATCCCACGCAGCTGAACCGCCAGGGACCGGATCGCGGCACGCAGTACCGTTCCGCCGTCTTCCCGCAAACGGCATCCCAGCGCGCCGTGGCGGAAAAATACATCGCCCAGCTGAATGCCTCGCACGTGTTCAAAAAGCCGCTGGTCACCAGGATCGAGCTGGACAAGAAGTTCTACACGGCGGAGTCTTACCACCAGAACTACCTGACACTGCACCCGAACGATCCCTATATTGTCTACAACGATGCGCCTAAACTGGTGGACCTCAAGCGCATCACACCAGACCTGTACAGGGCCGAAGCTGTACTGTTACGTAATGCCCTGTAGTACAATCACGGTAACAATACGGTGGAAGAGACACGCCATGCACAGTACCGAAGAAGTTGATTCGCCCCTGCGCCGCCAACTGCTTGGCGGCATGCTGTCCGCCGCCGTCCCGGCGCTGCCGCTGCTGACCTCGTCCAGCGCCAGCGCCGCCGAATCCCCGATACAGGTCGGCGGCTTGCCCGTCACCTGCAACCTCACCCTGCCGGTCGCCTGTGTGGCCAAGGCCGCCGCCGCCGGCAAGCCAGGCGCTCTGCCGCGCGGCTTTGAATACAGCAAATACAACGGCTGGCCGGAGGTCAAGGAATCTCTGATGACCGGCCGTATTCAGGCCGCCTACATGCTGGCACCGCTGGTGATGGACCTGGCCGACAAGCGCATCCCGGTCAAAATCGTCTCGCTGGGCCACCGCTCGGGCGCCGTCATCATGGTGCGCACCGATTCCAGCTACAAGAAGTTCGCCGACCTGAAAGGCAAGCGCATCGCCATTCCAAGCCGCTTTGCAGTCGACTTCCTGTTCCTGCGCAAGATGCTGGCACGCGAAAAGATGTCGCCGAAGGATATCGAGATCGTCGAGATGCCGCCGCCGGACATGCCGGCCGCGCTGTACGCCAAGGCTGTCGACGGCTACTGCACCGGCGAACCGTTCGGCGCCGCCGCGCAGCGCGCCGGCTACGCCCGCCCGCTGGCCATGACGCGCGACGAATGGCGCAATTACATCTGCTGCGTGCTGACCGTGCGCGAAGAACTGATCAAGGAAAACCGCCCGCTGGTGCAGGAACTGGTCAACTACGTGCAGGCCGCCGGCAGCTGGTTGGACGCCACGCCGGCCAGCCGCGAGAAAGCCATCACCATCGCCGCCGGCCGCAAATACTTCAATCAGGACCCGAACGTGCTGCGCTTCGTGATGCAGAATCCGGCCGACCGCGTCACCTACGGCGACCTGCGCATGATCCGCGCCGAATTCGACGAATTGATGCAGCTGTCGATCGAAGCCGGCACCATCAAGCGCCCCATCGCCTACGAAAACTACGTGGACGAGAGCTTCGTCAAAGCCATCAAACCTGTGACCATCAGCCTGTGAAGCAGCCTGTGAAACGCATCGCCGCCGCCCTGCTGCTCGCCGCAGCCGCCATCGCCAACGCCAAGGCCGCCGAACCGCTCGGCCTCAAGGCCGGTACCTTCGATCCGCCGCGCATGGCGCCCGACTTCACCGTCAAAGGTTCCAACGGCAAACCGCTGACGCTGAGCCAGTACCGCGGCAAACTGGTGCTGCTGGAATTCGGCTACACGTCTTGCGTGGACGTGTGCCCGGTATCGCTGGCGATGCTGGCGCAGGCGCGCAAGCAACTGGGCGCGCAGGCGGACCAGCTGCAAGTCATCTACGTCACCGTCGATCCCGAACGCGACACGGAAGAACGCATGCGCAACTACCTGCGCGCCTTCGACCCAAGCTTCATCGGCGCCACCGGCACGCCGCAGCAAATGGCCAAGGTGCGCCAGGACTACGGCATCAGCGCCACCAAAAAGCAGATTGAAGGCAGCAAGGATTACATCGTCGGCCATTCCTCCTATCTGTACTTTGTCGATAGCGCCGGCAAGCTGCGCGCGCTGCTGCCCTACGGCCGCACCGCCGACGACGTGGTGCATGACGTCAGACTGCTGCTGAAGAATTGAAAACGCTGCGCGCCCTCCTGCTGATCACCGCCAGCGCAGTGCTCGCCGCCACCGCGTGGGCCGCATTCGCGCCCATCAGGCTGGCCTCGCGCGACGCATTGTTTGAGATCCCGGCCGGCACCTACGCGCGCCGCATGGCCGGCGACAAGGTCGAGATCCTGCCGGCCGAAATCCACCTGACCCACGGCGCCAACGACGTGCTCCTGCTGCGCAATCTGGACAACGTGCCGCAGATCTTCGGTCCGGTGCTGATCATGCCGGGCCAGAGTTTCCGGCTGCCGTTTGAAACCGTCTCGGTCAACGATTTCGCCTGCACCGCGCACGCCAGCGGGCAAATGCGCGTGGTGGTGGACGAGATGCCGGCCGCAGGCTGGCCGCGCCTGCAATGGCGCGCCGCCCGCGCGTGGAAGAAGATGCACAGTTAAAGGACCACTATGGAAAAACTCAAGACCATTCTGCCGCCGCTGGCGGTGCTGATCGCCCTGATCGCCCTGTGGTGGGTGGTTGTGGTGCAGACCGAAAGCGTAATCTTCCCGACGCCGGGCCAGGTTGTCACCGGCACCATGGAGCTGGTGGAAGACGGCACGCTGTGGGAGCACATCGGCGCCTCGCTGTTCCGCGTCGGCTGCGGCTTCGGCTTGGCCGCGCTGGTGGCGATTCCGCTCGGCCTGTGGATGGGCCGCGTGGACGGCGCCTACATCACGCTCAATCCCATCTTCCAGATCCTGCGCCCGATTTCGCCGATCGCCTGGATACCGCTGGCCATTCTGTGGTTCGGCGTCGGCAACCTGTCGCCGGTGTTCCTGATCTTCATCGCCTCGGTGTTCCCGATGATCGTGCAGACCGCGGCCGGCGTACACACCATCGAGCGGCGCTACCTGCGCGCGGCGGAGAACTTCGGCGTGTCGCGTTATGTGCTGTTCAAGCAGGTGATCATCCCGGCCGTGCTGCCGGAGATAATCGTCGGCATGCGCATCGCGCTGGGCGTGGCATGGCTGGTGGTGGTGGCGGCGGAGATGATCGCGCTGCGTTCCGGTCTCGGTTACCTCATCATGGATTCGCGCAACGCCGGCAACCGCTACGACCTGGTCATCGCCGGCATGGTCATCATCGGCGTCATCGGCCTGATACTGGATGCGGTAATGCGCAAGCTCGAAGGACTTAAATCGGTAAGGTGGCGCTATGGACGCTAAAATCGTCGTCAACAACATCAAGAAGCAATTCAAGGACCTGCCCGTGGTGGGAGGCGTCAGCCTGGAAGTAAAGGATGGCGAATTTGTCGCCATCGTCGGCCCCTCCGGCTGCGGCAAGTCGACCCTGATGAAAATCATCGCCGGCTTCGAGCCGCCGAGCGAAGGCGACGTGCGCATCGACGGCGCCGTGCGCCACGGTCCCAGCCCGAAAGGCATCGCCATCTCGCAGCACGGTTCCGTGTTCCCGTGGCTGACGGTCCAGCAAAACCTGATGTTCGGCCTGACCGGCGACGGCCATGGCGACAAGGCCGCGCTGGCGGATCACTATGCGGAGATGGTCGGCCTCAAGGGCTTCGAGAACAGCTATCCGCACGAACTCTCGGGCGGCATGCTGAAACGGGTGGAGATCGCGCGGGCACTGGTGGTCAAGCCCGAAATTCTTTATATGGACGAACCCTTCTCCGCGCTGGACGCGCTGATGAACCTCAAGATGCGCAACGAACTGCTGCGCATCCTGGCCGAAGAACGCCACACCGTGCTGCTGATCACCCACGATGTGGAAGAAGCCTTGTTCATGGCGGACCGCGTGCTGGTGCTGTCGCCGCGCCCGACGCGCATCCAGGCCGTCTTCGAAGTCCCGCACCCGCATCCGCGCAAGCTCTCCAATCCGGAGCTGCAGCAGATGAAGGAGCGGATACTGCAGGAGCTGGGCGTTACGGTGTGACCTGCTTCAGCACTTCCAGCACGGCGTCGACCACGGCTTCGGGTTTATCGGCCTGAATCACATGGCCGGCGCCGGCCACCACACGCTGCGTGCTGCGCGTGGACAGCTTGGTGAATTCCTTTTGCACCGCAAAATTTTCGTCTTCAAACGCCTTGTTCATCGCGCTTTGCGGCTGGCCTGGCACCGCATACGGACTCACGCCGCGCGTCAACACCACCAGCGGAATATCGCCGAACGGCCGGCGCAGTTTGCGCAGCTGCGCGTCGCTGGTGGCGATGGCCGCATATTCGGCCACGTTGGCCTGCCAGTAGGAGAGCTTGGACTCGGAAGCCAGCATCGCCGCGCCAAGTTTGGGGCCGAAGGTCTGCAGCGGCTCGCCGATACAATTCTTCTGCGCCTGCGCGTCCCTGGCAAAACCCTTTTTCGCCGCGGCCCGGCAATATTGGCCCTGCGCTTCGACCATTGCATAGATCTGTTTGACCTTGCCGTCTGTGACCTTGTCCAGGCGCGCGGTTTCATCCTCGTGCTGCGCCTCGACCAGCACCAGTCCTTTCACTTCCGAAGGATAGCGGTAGGTGTACACCTGCACATTGGCGCCGCCCAGTGAATTGCCGACCATGACGTACGGCCCTTTTTCGCCGGCCGCCGTCAGCAGCTTATGCAGATCGGCGGCCACGCTTTCCGATGTATTGGGCTTCGATACCGGATCGCTGAAACCGAAACCGGGACGATCGAATACGCAAGCCCGCGCATGCCTGGCCACCTCCGGCTGCACGCGATACCACGACCAGCCGGCATCGCCGGAAGGCGCGTCGAATACCACGGTGACCGGTCCCTGGCCGCTGCAATACAAATTCATCTTGCGGCCGCCGCCCATATCGATCAATTGATGCGGCACGGCGAATTCGCTCGCCATCGCCCACCCCGCACTCAAAGCCAAGACTGCACAAACAGTATTACGCATCAAGACTGCTCCTCAGGTGATGCAGCGCCACGGCTGCGACGCACTGATAGTACAATGGAATCATGCAAAAATTAACATCCGAACTACAAAGACTCTACCTGCTTCCAGGCCAGCAAGCCGATGGGCAGGCGATTGAACTCGTCACCGCCAATGGCCTCACGCGCACGCTGGTGATCGACTTCCATAAGGCGCCCGAAGAACAGCACTGGGCGCGCCTGTGCGATGTGGCCAATGCGCTGCAAACGGAATTGGGCTTGCCCGCGCCGGCAGTCAGCGTGTCGGGAGGAGATTGTTACCGGCTGTGGCTATCGCTGGCGCAGCCGGTTACCGAAGTCCAGGCCAAACAGTTCCTCGCCTTGCTGCATAAGGCTTACTTTGAAGATGAGCCGATTGATTTCGGCCGCAGCCGCGTCGATCTGCCGCCGGCGCAGAATCACGCCACCGGCCTGTGGGCGGCCTTCGTCAACCCAAGCATGGGCGGCGCGCTGGCCGAAGACCTTGGACTGGAGATGGCGCCGCCGGAAGCCGCGCAAGCGGCTTTTCTCGAACGCCTGGGCAGCATCACCGAAGAGGAATTCACTCAGGCGCTGGCCACCCTGCGGCGCAAGCATGACGCAGTGCCGGCACCCGCATCAGTGCCGGCCGCCGCGCCACCGGCAAAATCAGACGCCGAGCGGCAAGGCCTGCTGCTCCGGGACGCCACGCTGGAAGACATCGTCCGGCACCTGCACGCGATGGGCATCGAGCCGACCTTCCGCCATGTGCTGAAACACTAGCACGCTGATTGCCTTGTCGGCGCCGGCGGCCAGCATCGAGGTATCGGCCAGCTGCGTGCCCTGCGTCTTCAGGTCCAGCAGCGCCTTTTGAACCTGCGCATCCTGCTGCTGCAGGATCGGGTCCATGCCGAGGATAGAGGTCAAAGTCAGGGCGGCCAGCTCGCCCTGCCGCACCTTGCCCATGATGACGGCGCCCACCGCACGCAGCGGTATCGCCACCTGGTCGGCCCCCTCCCTGAGCAGCACCGGAATGCCGTGCAGCGGTCCACGCACCCGCTTGAGGTTGCGTTCACGGTCCATGTCGAGCGCAAATTTCAGCGCATGCGGATGAATCTCCACCGTCTTGTCGACGATTCTGATACGCGCCAGATACTGGGAGGTCAGCCAGTGCGAGGTCAGTTTACCGGCCTCCATCAGCCGCTGCTGTTCGCGGACGCCGGCGTCGAGGATGCCGCCAGTGCCCGGCTGTCTGCCCGGCGGGTTGCCGAGTTTTACGAAATCCCTGCGATTCATGCCATCCTCGTGGTTGGTTTCACCAATGCGTCGCGTTTGTTGCGTGGCATTAATATATCAGCAGCTTGCAAGTTGCACCACAAAAATTGATAAAAAAAAAGCACGCCCCGCAGGCGTGCTTTTCCGATCGCAGGAAAGCCGGCTTAGCCGCGAACCACTTTCTTGAATTCGTTGGTGCGGGTGTCGATTTCGACGATGTCGTCTTGCGACACGAACAGCGGCACCTGAATCGAGAACTGCTTCGATTCGATGGCGTTTTCGATCTTGGCTTCCTTGGTCACGTTGCCCGAGGTGTTGCCTTTAACAGCAGGCTCCGAGTAGATCACCTGACGCTGGATGGTGGTTGGCAGTTCCACCGAGATGGCTTTGCCGTCGTAGAACACGGCTTCGCATTCCATGCCGTCTTTCAGGTAGTTCAGGGCGTCGCCCAGGTTTTCTTCTTCGATTTCGTACTGTTCGTAGTCAGCGTCCATGAACACGTACAGCGGGTCGGCGAAGTACGAGTAGGTCACTGGCTTCTTGTCCAGAACCACTACGTCGAACTTGTCGTCGCCGCGGAACACGCTCTCGAACGGGGCGTTGGTCAGCAGGTTCTTCATTTTCCACTTGTAGGTGAAGCCGGTGCGGCTCGAACCGTTGACGTCGGAACGCAGGACGATGAATGGCTTAGCGTCAACCATAATAATGTTGCCGACGCGAATTTCTTTTGCTGGTTTCATAGCGATTCTACTTAATAAGGTGGTTGCGTAAAGATCATCGTCGCCTGACGGTTGATCGAAAAAAGCGGTACAGAGCTAAACCCGGTATTGTACCTGTTTTTTGGCTGAGCGACTATCTCAGCGTGGCGGCAAACGCCAGCAGATTGGTGGCCAGGTCGCCATGCGCCAGCATTTGCTGCTGCCACTCGGCGGCGCGGGCCGTGTCGGCGTCGCTTTCCGCCGCCAGCGCGGCCCAGGAGGCGGCCCAGTTATCGGCCTCGCCCGGCGCCGGGGCGCCATTCCAGCGCAGCGAAAAATCGGCCAGCCCGGGCAGACCAGTGGCGTAGCGCTGCAGGAAGGCGCGCAACTTCTTGTGGTGCAGATTTTCGTCCTGCGGATAGATGTGCCAGATGAAGGGCTTGCCAGCCCACTGCGCGCGCACGAAGGAATCCTCGCCGCGCACAAAGTTCAGGTCGCAGGACCACAACAACTTGTCGTAGTCCGGCTGCGGCACGAAGGGCAGCACGCGCACCGTCAGCGCGCCTTGCGTGGCCACGCTGCCGGGCGCGCCGCCGCCGGTGAAGGCCTGCACGGCGTCGGCCGCCACGCCTTCCGGCACCAGGCAGGTGATCGGCCGGTCGCCGTTCTGCCACACCTCGAACAGGGCCGACACCGGCGCGTGCGGATAGCAGAATAGGGAAATTTTGATGCCCGCCTGCTCGGCTGGCATCAGTCCCAGCTGCGACAGGAAGGCCGGCGGCGCGAATTGCAGCCGCTGCCGTTCCAGCTCCGCCTCGCGCAGCAGGCCGCCGGTTTTGTCGGTGAAGCCGGGGAAGAAGAAATACTTGGTCATCGCGCGCGGCTGCATCGACGGCAGGCGATGGCAGCCTTCCACCCACTCCTCCGCCGTCAGGCCCTCCAGATTGAACCACACGGGACGCGGCGCGCACTGGGCCATGGCGTCGATGTAGCCGGGCGGGAGGTCGACCGCAAAGAACTCGATCACGATATCGGCCACCTCGGCCGGCGTGTAGACGCCGTCCTGGTCGCGCCAGTGGCGCACGGTGACGCCGTCCACCTGCTGGCGTTCGGCGCCGGCGTCCACCGCTGGGCAAATGCGCTTGAAGCTGGCCAGGTCATCGACGAACAGCGTCACCGCCAGCGCATGCTCGCGCACCAGCTGTTTGGCCAGGCGCCAGCAAATACCGATATCGCCGTAGTTGTCGACGACACGGCAAAACAGGTCAAGGCGGCGGAATGGAGTCATGGCGAGCGAGCAGAAAAATCGAGGCTGGATGATACCTGATTAACGCGCGGCGTCAACCAAGAATACCAAAACTTCGCGCACGCCTGTCAGTCCAATCCTACCAGCGCGGCCCCTCGGCCCGCTGCCACTTACAACAAGGAGATGTCATGAATGAATTCTATGGACAAGCACTGATCCCTCAACAATATGGATATGGCGAACTCGCGCCGCAAGGCTTCCTCGGCGGACTGATCGGGGCACCGCTGGGCGGCCTGATCGGGCGCGGCATTGGCGGACTGTTCGGTAACGCCAACCTCGGCCGCCAGATCGGCCAGGCGGCCGGCGGCATCGGCGGCGGCTTCCTGCCGTTCGGCGTCGACCCGGTCAGCGCCGCCTACGCCCAGCAACAACAGCAGCTGCAGCAACAACAGCAACAACAGCTGGTGCAGCAACAACTGCTGCAGCAAGCCCAGTTGGCGCAGCTGGCGCCGCAAGGCTGGTTCGGCAACATTATCAAGAACGTCGGCCGGCCGCTGGGCGGCGTGATCGGCGGCGCTTTCGGTAACGCCGGGCTGGGCGGCACCATCGGCGGCATCGCCGGCCAACTGGGCGGCATGCTGCCCTTCGGCGCCGATCCGGTGACGGCCGCCTATCTGCAGCACGCGCAGCAGGAAGCGCTGGCACAGCAGATGCAGGAGCAAGGCCTGGCACCGCAAGGCTGGTTCGGCAACATCATCAAGAATGTCGGCCGCCCGCTGGGCGGCATGATCGGCGGCGCGTTCGGTAACGCCGGCCTGGGCGGCACCATCGGCGGCATCGCAGGCCAGCTGGGCGGCATGCTGCCGTTCGGCATGGATCCGGTCAGCGCGGCCTACGCACAACAACAGGCGCAGCTGGCACAGCTGGCCGCACAACAAGGCAACACCGCGCTGTACGGCGGCCAGCCAACCCTGCATTAACGGCGGTCCGCCACCCTGCCCTCCGGCGGCCACGGCGGCCGGAGGGTGCTGCTTGAGGAGAAGCCTTATGCCTAAGCTACCCGGCGCTTCCGGCGCCACGTCCCCCTTGCCCGTCAAGACGCGCTTTCTGGTCCATGCCACCCGCGGCACGCCGCTGAACGATTTCCTGGCGGTGGCCGCCACCGACCAGGACATCGATGTGGTCGACGTCATCGGCCCGCACGAACGGCCGCACACGGCGGTGGTGGAAATCACGCCGGCCAAGGCGCGCCTGCTGGAGCAGCACTTCCTCCAGACCGGCACGCCCAGCCACCAATTAACCATAGAACCCGACCGGCCGCTGTCGATGTTCGACGACGACCGCCTCGATCCTTTCTGAAAGGAAGATCATGCCTAAAAATCCGAGTGGCGGCAGCAACCCGCCGCCAGACTTCCCCACGTCCAGTTCATCCGCAGGCGAAGCCGACACCGCCACTGCGGCGGACAACAGCGGCACGGCGCCGCAAAGCAACGGCCGCACCGCCAACGCCGGCCGCAACATCGGTGCGCGTAAAAAGCAGTATGTCATCGCTCCGCGCCAGGCCCCGGAAGGCCTGCATGCGCTGGGTTTCCAGCCCCTGCAGTTTGACGCGCTGGAACAGGCGCTGCGCAACAGCAGCGATATCGAAGTGGTCGACAAGGTCGGCCCCAAATCCGTGCTGGGTGCGCTGGCCAACGGCATGGGCGGCGGTCAGGGCGTGCTGGTGGCGCGCATGACCGAACAGAAAGCCGCCGCGCTGCACCAGCAAGGCCAAGGCCGGCTGCTGGTCGAGCGCGATCAGCCGCTGAATCTGATGGAGGCGGCGCTGCGCCAGCCGGCAATGGTGACAGGCGTGGCGCCCAGCGATGGAGCCGGCCCGGTGCTGAACGCCGTCATCAGCGTGGTGGGCAAGGATGGCGCGCCGCAGGCCAATGCCGAAGTGTCGCTGTTCGGCAGCATGCTGCCGGCCAGCGGTGTGACCGACGCCAACGGCCAGGTCACGCTGTCACTGTTCGGCGAAACGCGCGAGACCGTGCGCGGCCTGTACGTCAAGCCGAAAGCCGATTACTGGAGTTTTTACCAGCGCGACCCCGACATCAGCAGCGACGAAGCCAATGTGGTGGCGTTGCGCGCGCTGTCCGACTGGCCGTCGCTGAACGGCTTCCCGCGCCAGCGCTGCTACGGCTGGGGCCAGAAAGCCATGCGGCTGGACCAGCTGCCCGGTTCGTATCGCGGCCAGGGCGTGAAGATTGCGATCATCGATTCCGGCGCTGCCACCACGCATGACAATCTGCACGGCATCCGCGCCGGGTTTGACGTCATCAACAAGCAGACCAATCCCAACGGCTGGGATCAGGACACGCTGGGCCATGGCAGCCATTGCGCCGGCGTGATTGCGGCGGCCGACATCGCCTCCGGCATCCGCGGCTTTGCGCCCGATGCGGAAGTCCATGCCTGCAAGCTGTTCCCCGGAGGCCAGGTGAGCCAGCTGATCGACGCGCTTGAATACTGCATCGACAAGCAAATCGACGTGGTGAATCTGTCGCTGGGCAGCGCGGAAGTGTCGGAAGCGCTGGAGCAGCAAATCATCCGCGCCAAGCGGGCCGGCATCGCCTGCGTGGTGGCGGCCGGCAATTCCGGCGGACCAGTACAGTATCCGGCCTCCTCGCCGAATGTACTGGCGGTGGCGGCCATCGGCAAGCTGGACGAATTCCCGACCGACAGCTACCACGCGCAAACGCTGGACAGCAACGTCGACGCCTACGGCTACTTTACCGCCAAGTTCAGCTGCTTCGGCCCGCAGGTGGCCGTATGTGCGCCGGGCGTGGCGATCACCTCGTGCGTGCCGCCGAATAATTTCGCCGCCTGGGATGGCACCTCGATGGCGACGCCGCACGTGACGGGACTGGCCGCGCTGTGCCTGGCGCATCATCCGGACTTTCAGACGCCGCAGTACAAGACGCGCGGCCCGGAGCGGGTAGAACGGCTGTTCCAGATCATCCGCGCCAGCGCGCGCCGCGTCAGCCTGGGCGACCAGAGCCGCACCGGCTTCGGCCTGCCGGACGTGCTGCTGGCGGTTGGGCTGAACAGCGCCACCACGCAGCCGCAACAAATGATGATGATGCCGATGATGACGGCGCCGGCCTACGATCCGTTCGCGCTGGGCGTGCTGCCCTACTACCGGCCGCCGATGCAGTACGCGCCGATCGCATGGTAGGGCCGGAAATGCAAAAAGCCGCACGAGGCGGCTTTTTGCATGATTTGGCGTCCCCACGGGGATTCGAACCCCGGTACTCACCGTGAAAGGGTGATGTCCTAGGCCTCTAGACGATGGGGACAGAAACTGTCCGTACTGGCCTCTGGAAATGTCTGTTGGCGTCCCCACGGGGATTCGAACCCCGGTACTCACCGTGAAAGGGTGATGTCCTAGGCCTCTAGACGATGGGGACATTTCCAAGGCGCGTATTATGGCAGCGGCCTTCCCCAAACGCAATAGCAAACCCTTGTTTTTGCTGAAAAATCACAGCAAGATTGGCAGCTCTACAACGCTGCGTGCTTGTGACTGCGTGCATCTTTCTCCGGCTACCGAATTCCAATACCATCAAGACACGCACGTATTTCCGTGCTCGCTGGGGAGTTCGTCATGAAAAAAATACTGCTTTCAGCCGTACTTGCTGTCTCGTTCTGCCTCTCTGCCTATGCTCAAACACCGCCCGCCAAGGAAGACGCCGTTACCGCCACCTGTAAAGACGGAACACCCTACAGCGGCGCCACACTGAAAGGCGCCTGCCGCGGACACGGCGGCGTCGACAAGAAAGCCGGCGCGGCCCCTGCCGCGGCTCCCGCTGCAGCCCCTGCCTCCAAGCCGGCCAAAGCCGACACAGCAACCCCGGCCGCCGGCGGTGGTGATGGCAAAGTGTGGGTCAACACATCGACCAAGGTGTATCACTGCCCGGGCGGCCGTTGGTACGGCAAAACCAAAAGCGGCGAATACATGAGCGAATCGGAAGCGAAATCCAAAGGCAACCGTCCCGATCACGGCAAAGCTTGCGCTTAAGAAAACAAAAAAGCCGCCTCACGGCGGCTTGATGTCTTGGAAGCTCTACACCGCCAGAATGTTATACACTTCCTTTAGCGACAACTGGCACGGGGACCATCATGCCTCTACTCACCGCCGAACCGAATGAGCGTCAACGCAGGCGTCTGCGAGCGGCCGCGCGAGCGTTACGTATCGACCCCAGCCAATTGATCCAGGCCCCATGCGGGATGTCAAAGTGTCCTCCGGGCTTACTCCATTTAGTCGCTTCTAAGGTAAGTTCAATTTGTTGTACCGCATTCTCTATACTCACGGAGCCCCAATCTGAACTATACCCGTGCCCACCTCTCATTAGGCGCAGGCTGGCGTTTACACGCTCGATAATTAGTCCGCCTTCCGAGTCACCTCTTGAATGATCGTTTACAAACAATTGCCAACCTTCCCGGATCACTTTTTCAAGAGCGCTCGAAATATCATGTAGGTTTTCTTCATCAACAGTAAAGTCAAATCGAACTGATTTTCCGATATCTCGGCTTCCAATGATTTGAACGCCGTGAGGCCATAGTAGATTTTCAATTCCCATTGAGGTATCCGTTTGCTGCATGCACAATTTCATATGCGAAGCGGTCCGCTTTTGGCCGAAATCAGCCTCTTCAGCCATTTATTTTGAATGGCAGGGCTAATGCAGCGACAACAATTGCAGCCTCTAGACAGGCATACCAATACTTCTTCTTAACGCGATAAATCATCGTGTTGCCATCTTTGGTCTGATACCAGCGAATGCCGATAACGGTTGCGCTAGCCACTAAAGGAATTAACCATCGATAGTTGTTCATACGCTCCTACCTAAAAGTGTTGGGTGGCCGCTGTTGGCCGTACTCAGCCGCGCTTTGCACGGCGTGTCCATTCGTCGGCCACGTCGCCCATGTTCTTGGCAATACTGTTGCGCACCCACGCCATGAACTCTCGGTCGAACTTGAAATCTGGCCCACACTGATGAGATAGAAAACGCCGAACGTTTTGCGTGCTCCTGTAATCAGAATCGATTTCCGTAGTACGTGAAATCTCTCCGCCATGCCAATCGAACTTCATGCTCAATCTCTCCTGATATTGCAAACGTGTGCGGCGGCTTCTGGCCGAACCCGGCCATTATCAGTCAGGATAGCATGTTGCCGGCATGGAAATTTCACGAATTATCACATCCGGCAGATGTTTCCCCATCTCGAACCTTCGCACATATTGCCCAAATAGATCACGGAGGAAACGTATTCATAGTTCATTCCACGTCCTCCCTGCTCAGCACGGCCGGCCTGATGGCCGATGAGGAATTGAAAGCCTTCCTCGGCGGCATCAAGGGTCGCATCGCCGCACTGCGGCACAACTGCCACCCAGCAGGCCCCACGTCCAGGGCTACCGCGGTCGTCTAGCGCCGGCGCCCGGTTGGCCTGACGTCATGTTAATAAGAATACTTATCTAATTTGCAGTAAATGTGCAGGAAGGTATAGAATGTTGCCTCTTTTCAACCCTCAAAGGAAGCCATGTTAAAACGCCTCACCTGCCTACTGGCGCTGCTGGTCGTCACCTCCATGATGACCGGCTGCGCGGTCAACCGCGCCAATGCCTCGCTGACGCCGGGCGCCGACCTCAGCAAGATCAAGACTGCCTATGTGGTCAAGTTCGACAAAGATGTGCACGATATCAATAACATCATCACCAAAAAGCTGCAAAGCAAAGGCTATCAGGTCAGCACCGGCCCGGCTCTGCCGCCGCCTTACCCCGCCGATGTCGCCGTGACCTACACCGACAAGTGGATGTGGGACATCACCATGTACATGCTGGAACTGACGATCAACTTCCGCGATCCGAAGTCCGACTTCCCTATCGCCACCGGCAACTCTTTCCATACTTCTCTGACCCGAAAGTCGCCCGAAGAAATGGTCGATGAAGTGCTGAGCAACATCCTGGCCGCGCCAAAACAATAACCATCACTCTCCACACAGGGATCCCACCATGAAGAAATTTCGTACTCTGCTGGCAGTGCCAGCCGCCGCATTGACCCTCGCGCTGACCGGCTGCGCCGCCATCACACCGCAGGAATACACCCCGGCGCCTCAACAACTGGCCAAGCAGCATGCCCACACCGTCAATGTCAGCGTGCTGGCCAAGGATGCCGGCGACGCCGAGCGCACCAAGGCCGAATCGGCCGCCATGACCACCGCCTTGAGCGACGCCATCATCGCCTCGAAAGCCTTCTCCGGCGTGCTGAAGGACGGCGGCGACTATAAGCTGACCGTGCAGGTATTCAACCAGACCGCGCCGACCATGGGCTTTTCGATGACGTCGACGCTGGAAATGGGCTGGACGCTGACCCGCAAGGACACCGGCGCAGTGGTCTGGCAGCAGGCCATCAAGACCGAGCACACCGCTGGCGTCAGCGACGCCTTCTCCGGCGCCGAGCGCGTCAAGCTGGTCATCAGCACTGCCGTCAAAAAGAATTATGTCGAAGGCCTGAACCGCATCGCGGCGTTGCAGCTGTAATCGCCAGTTCCCGCCCAGCGCCGCTACCAGTTGGTCGAACATCAGGCGGATGCGGGCGGGGAACCTTTCACTGTTGGGAAAATCCAGCAAATCGGTGAGCACTTTCACCTGAATGAGAAAAAGGGATGCGGAAAACAAAAAAGCCGCTTCATGGCGGCTCTGATCATTTCGCTGTGTTGGCGTCCCCACGGGGATTCGAACCCCGGTACTCACCGTGAAAGGGTGATGTCCTAGGCCTCTAGACGATGGGGACCAAGGAACTGCTTGGTATGTATTCTACGCTGTTTGGTGGAGGTAAGCGGGATCGAACCGCTGACCTCTTGCATGCCATGCAAGCGCTCTCCCAGCTGAGCTATACCCCCCGGGCGCAGAAAACATTGACTACGATTGCCATTGCTGGCGTCCCCACGGGGATTCGAACCCCGGTACTCACCGTGAAAGGGTGATGTCCTAGGCCTCTAGACGATGGGGACCTCGGAACTACCTTAACTACTCTCCTGTGCTTGTTGGTGGAGGTAAGCGGGATCGAACCGCTGACCTCTTGCATGCCATGCAAGCGCTCTCCCAGCTGAGCTATACCCCCTCAGGGCACAGAAGCTTTACTACCAACCAGCCTTGGCGAAGCTGGCGTCCCCACGGGGATTCGAACCCCGGTACTCACCGTGAAAGGGTGATGTCCTAGGCCTCTAGACGATGGGGACCCTGGAACTACCGTACTACTTATCTCTGCAAACTGGTGGAGGTAAGCGGGATCGAACCGCTGACCTCTTGCATGCCATGCAAGCGCTCTCCCAGCTGAGCTATACCCCCGTTTGCGCGAGAGACAAGAGTATAGCAGAGGCGCCGTATTATGCAAATACCCTTTTGCAACTTTGCCCCTGCTTCAATGAAAAACTTAGAGGAACTTCGCCACGCGCGCCACAACGGTGTCGCGGCCGAAAATTTCCAGCACCGCATCAATCGCCGGCGTTTGCAGCTGGCCGGTGACGAACAGACGCAGCGGCATGGCGATCTGCGGCATTTTCAGGCCATGCGCGGCCAGCACCTCTTTAATCATGGCGGCCAGCGCGGCCTTGTTCCACTCCACCGTTTTGCAACGCTCGGCGAAATCGGCCAGCGCCGGCTTGACGGCGTCGGTGACGTGCTGGGTCAGCAGCGCGGCGTCCGGTTGCGGCTCGCGGAAGAACAGCATGGCAGCGTCGGCCAGTTCGTTGACGGTGTTGGTACGTTCTTTCATCAGGCCCAGCACCACCGGCAGCGACGGCGCGCCTTCGAACACGGCGCCGTTGGCTTCCATGCGCGCCCTGGCCAGGCCGGCCAGGCGTTCGTTGTCGGCCTGCTTGATATAGTGGTTGTTCAGCCAGTTCAGTTTTTCGATGTTGAACTGGGCGGCCGAATTCGACAGGTGGCTGCCGTCGAACCACTGGCACACCTGCTCCATCGAGAACACTTCGTCGTCGCCGTGGCTCCAGCCCAGGCGCGCCAGATAGTTCAGGATGGCTTCCGGCAGATAGCCCTCGGCCGGGTATTGCATGACGTTGACCGCGTCCTTACGCTTGGACATCTTGGCGCCGTCCGAACCGAGGATCATCGGCAGATGGCCATACTCCGGCAGCGGCGCGCCGATGGCGCGCAGGATGTTGATCTGGCGTGGCGTGTTGTTGACGTGATCGTCGCCGCGCAGGACGTGGCTGATTTGCATGTCCAGGTCGTCGATGGCCACGCAGAAGTTGTAGGTCGGCGTGCCGTCCGGGCGGGCGATCACCAGATCGTCCAGCTCTTTATTGGCGATGGTGATGGTGCCTTTGACGAAATCGTTCCAGGTCACTTCGCCATCCAGCGGGTTCTTGAAGCGCACCACCGGCTTGCGGCCTTCCGGAATGGCCGGCAGCACCTTGCCCGGTTCCGGACGCCAGGTGCCGTCGTAGCGCGGCTTTTCGCCGGCGGCAGTGGCGCGGTCGCGCATGGCCTGCACTTCTTCCGGCGACGAGTAGCAGTGGTAGGCGGTGCCGGCTTCCAGCATCTGCGCCACCACTTCGCGGTAGCGGTCCATGCGCTTCATCTGGTAGAACGGGCCTTCGTCGTGGTTCAGGCCCAGCCAGGCCATGCCTTCGATAATCGCCTGCACCGCTTCCGGCGTCGAGCGTTCCAGGTCGGTGTCTTCAATCCGCAGCACGAAGGTGCCGCCGAAGTGACGGGCGAAAGCCCACGAATACAAGGCCGTGCGGGCGCCGCCGAGGTGGAGGTAGCCGGTCGGGCTGGGAGCGAAACGGGTGCGGACTGGCTTGGCCGGTGCCGGTGTTGGAACATTCGTCATCGAAGTAAAAAAGCTGAGATATAAAAGCAGCTATTTTACCGCGTCGGCGCGGGCTTGGCGTTCAAAGCTGGACCGGTAGCGCTCGTGGGCGTCGGCGCGGGTGTTCATTTCGAACAGCAGACCGCCCGGCGCGGCGCAGAAGAAGCGCGAACCACGCTCGTGCTTGAACAGGCCGGTTTGCATGGTCACGCCATGCGCCAGCAGGTGCTGGTACAGCTCGCCGAGCTCGTCAACCGACGGCAACTCGAAGCCAAGGTGGAAGTTATGCGGCCACACCACGGCATGGTCTTTGGCCTCGATCACGATGTCGAAGCCGGCGCGCTTGAGGACGGCGGCGTCGGGGCCGATGTATTCCAGCGCGCAGCCCAGGTGCTGCACGAAGAAGTTGGCGGTGGCTTTTACGTCGCTGGATGGGAAGCTGATATGGTTGAATTTCATGGGTCTTACTCCTGTTGTTGGAGTCATCAGAATAAGACCCGGCCGCCCTGCCCTCAACTCGCTTTCCCGTCGCCGAAAAGCCTTGCGGCTCAAGGGCTTACGGCCGCCGCAGACTTATTGCTCGCATTTACCAACCGTTAAAGCGCGGCCAGACGCGCCACTCGCCGCCGTTTTGCGGGATAACGTGGTACTGGCCATGCTGCGCGGCGGTGGCGCAAGCGTGGTTGGGCAGGATGCGCAGGCTGCTGCCGACCGGGAAGCGCTGGGCGATGTCCACGCCCGCCTCGCCGCGCCATTGCAGCACGCCGTGTTCCTGGTTGGCCTTGCCGAAGCCCAGCTCGGGCACGGGCTTGCCGTCGCTATCGCACACCAAGCCGTAGCCGTGGTGATCGTGGCCAAGGTCGCGGCTCATCGCCATCCAGCCGCCATCGGTGATAACCCAGCCTTGGTCGGCCTGGTGGCCTATGACCGTGCATAGCACGCTGATGGCGATATCGTCGGTGGTGCAGACACCCACGTCGGCCATCACCATATCGAAAAAGACGTAGACGCCGGCACGCACTTCGGTCACGCCCTCAAGGTGACGAGCGCTCAGCGCAGTCGGCGTCGAGCCAACGCTGACCACCGGGCACGCATGACCGCCATTGCGCAGCAGCGTCGCGGCGGCCACACAGCGCGAACGCTCCTGTTCGGCCATCGCCGCCAGCGCTTCCGGCGTATCGCAGTCATACGAAGCGCCGGCATGCGTCATCACGCCTTTGAGGCGCGCGCCGCCCTGCAGCGCGGCGGCGATGTGCAGCAGTACCGGATCGTCGGGCTTGACGCCTGAGCGATGGCCATCGGTATCGATCTCAATCATCACCTCGTAGCAGACGCCGTGCTCGGCGCCATGGCGCGCCACCTGCTCCGCCATCGCCACCGATTCCAGCAGCAGCGTCAGACGGCAGCCTTCGCGCATCAGCCGGAGCGCATGATCCAGCTTGTTCGGCACGATGCCGACCGCGTACAAAATATCATCGATACCGGCGCGGAAAAATTCCTCGGCCTCTTTCAGCGTCGAGACCGTGATGCCGCGCGCCCCTTCGGCCATCTGCCGGCGCACTACCTCCAGGCATTTGCTGGTCTTCACATGCGGCCGGAACGCCACGCCCAGTTGATCCATGCGCGCCTGCATGCGCTCCACATTGCGCTGCATGCCCGCTTCATCCAGCAACAGCGCTGGCGTTTCCAAAATCTTTTGCATAACCGCCCCATAAATCACGACATCAACATTCTATCTACTTCAATACGTCCTCGCCCACATCCGCCTAACCTTGGCTAAGCCGCACAAAAGGAGGTTGCACCAATGGATGCCGTCTATAGAAAATGGTTTGACGCCGATACAGTCCAGGTCAAGATCGAAGTGGAAAATCCAGACAATTTTCTTACCGTGCGAGAGGTGGTCGAACTCACCGGGGCCCCAAAGAACAGTAAGGTACTGGTCAGGAGAGAAGAAAGCGCGATCGCCTTTATTATCAGCAACGACATCTTCGATGAAGACATGTATCGCTATCTGGTGAACGAGACGGACGGATTGTCTCTTTATCTGAAGAACGCCGTTATGGTTCTCAAAGAACCATTTACCAATCAAGGCATCGGGCCACGGTGCGTAATTAAAGAAATTTTTGCGGCTAAAAACCTATCGGATGAGCTTCCAATCGTGTCCATAAAAGTAGACGCAACGGGGAACTATGACGCATTCCATTGGATCAAACATCCACTGAGGGGCTACTATGTATGGGCGTGCATGGGTTTTGACGGCAAGATCCCAGGAAAAGTGATTAAACAACTACCCGCCCGATATCACCACTGTGCCCATGTCAGCGAGTTGATGCAAGAAGACGGCGGACGTGAGCAATGGCTGCGGCACGGTGATACAGTGCAACTTGCGTTTGATCTGACCCCGGACTCGATCAGTTGGCGCCTGCTCTTGGAATATATGACCGTAAAAGGAGTCGAATTATGAAGCGGAATCTATTGCAAGTCGTGCTGGCGAACACATCCCCTATCTCCGAGGCGGAATTTAACGAATTCTTGCTTCGACGGCACGGATCGGCCTCAAGAGAAAATGCCAGTTCGGATCTTTCCATGTTGGGCGATAACGAGAAAAAATTCTTAAAGGCCCCAAGCCACCCAGAAGTGAATAGACCGCGCAAGCGGGCTGAGGCGAGTCAGGAAACTGAATCCAAGTAACCGAAGACAGCAGCATTGATGCGGTGAGCCAGGTTGGCGGGGTCGCGCTCGCCGCGTTCACCGGCGGCGTCGGTCATGCCGCGGATCAGGGCCAGCAGGTCGGCGGCGGCTAACTGGCTGTCGCTGCGGCCGCCACGCTTGAGGATGCCCGCCATCAAGACGATGAAGCTGTGGCCTTTGTCCAGCGCCGCGCGGATGTCGGGACGGCCTTCCTCCTGATCCAGCAGCCGCGCCAGGTTGGGCCGCTCCAGCTGCTGCTGCGCCGAGACGGCAATGAACGTGCTAAGAGCCTCGCGCCAGTCCGGCAGCGCGGCGACGGCCGTGGCAGCTTCACGGTATTTGCCCTCCTCGCGCTGGAGCAGCGCCAGGATCAAGGCGTCTTTGCTGGGGAAATATTGATACAGCGTGCCGATGCTCGCGCCCGCGCGGCGAGCCACGGCATTGGTGTTAAAGCCTTCCAGTCCGTCCGCCTCCAGCACCAGCGCCGCCGCCTCCAGTATCGCCTCCACCGTGTGGGCGGAGCGCGTCTGGCGCGGGGCTTTGCGGATGCTGAGGACGGCCGGCCGTGCAGGCATTACTTGACGGTGATCTTGATTTCCTTGTTCATGGCAGGGCCGTAAGCCTGGTGCAGGCCGTTGGCAAACTGCATGGTCAAGGTGTAGTTACCCGGTGGCAGGCTCAGTTCGGTCTCGGTCTGGCCTTTGCCGAAGTGGATGTGCTTTTCATCGGCCGGAATCACTTCGCCCGCCTTGACCGGCGTGGCGTTGACCAGCAAATGATGGTGGCCGGTATTGGCCGTCATGTCGCCGGCCGGCTTGACTTCCATGCCGGTGACCGCGAACTTGACCTTGAACGGGCTGCTCACAGTCGCGCCGTTGGCCGGCTCGACAAAGGACACCGATTGCTGCGCGAACGCCATGGCGCTCAGGGACATCAGGGTTGCAGCCAATACCGATTTCATCATGGTGATTTCTCCTGTTTAGTCGTTCTTGACAACGATGGTAGGGAACTTGCTGGTCATATCCTTGGCCTTCTCCGAGACCTGTACCGCCACTTTACGCGCAATTTGCTTGTAGATGGCGGCTTCCTTGCCGTCCGGCTCGGCCACCACGGTCGGCTTGCCGGAATCGGCCTGCTCGCGGATGGCCATGGTCAGCGGCAGCGCGCCGAGGAAGTCGACGCCGAAGTCCTTGCACATCTTCTCGCCGCCGCCATGGCCGAAGATTTCTTCCGCATGACCGCAGTTGGTGCAGATGTGCACGCTCATATTCTCCACCACGCCCAGGATAGGGATGCCGACTTTCTCGAACATCTTCAGGCCCTTGCGCGCGTCCAGCAGCGCGATATCCTGCGGCGTGGTGACGATCACCGCACCGGTGACCGGCACTTTTTGCGACAGGGTCAGCTGAATGTCGCCGGTGCCCGGCGGCATGTCGACGATCAGGTAATCGAGGTCGCGCCAGTTGGTCTGTTCCAGCAGCTGTTGCAGTGCTTGCGTGACCATCGGGCCGCGCCACACCATCGGCTCGTCCGGATCGATAAGGAAGCCGATCGAGGACACTTGCACGCCGTAGTTCTCCAGCGGCTCCATCGACTTGCCGTCCTTGGTCTCAGGACGGCCGGACACGCCCAGCATCATCGGCTGCGACGGGCCATAGATATCGGCATCCAGCAGGCCCACCGAAGCGCCCTCGGCGGCCAGCGCCAGCGCCAGGTTGACGGCGGTGGTCGACTTGCCGACGCCGCCCTTGCCCGAGGCCACGGCAATGATGTTCTTCACATTGACCATCGGCTTCAAACCGCGCTGCACGGTGTGCGCGATGATCTTGCTGTACACGCTGACGCTGATATTGCCCACGCCCGGCAGGGTTTTCAGGCCGGCGATCACGCTGCTGCGGATGCCATCGATCTGGCTGTTGGCCGGGTAACCGAGTTCGATGTCGAGCGAGATATCGCTGCCGTCCACCTTCAAATTCTTGACCGACTTGCCGCTCACATAGTCTTTAGTTGTATTTGGATCAACAATTTTCGACAGGGCGGCCTTGACGTCTTCTACTGCGATGCTCATGTAACTCTCCGTTAATTAGACCTTCATTCTAGCGCAACATGCGCAATAGCCGCATCCGCTGTTAAAATGCTCCTTTTCCACCCACAAAGTGCAACAACCATGACTCGCAAGCTGTTCGTCACCACTGCCCTGCCCTACGCAAACGCCGCTTTCCATATTGGCCACATGATGGAGTACATCCAGGCCGACATCTGGGTACGGTTCCAGCGAATGCAGCGCGACGGCGGCACGCCACGCGAAGTCCACTTTGTGGGCGCCGACGACACCCACGGCACGCCGATCATGATCGCCGCCGAGAAGGAAGGCATCACGCCACAGGAGTTCGTGGCCAAGATCGCCGCCGGCCGCGCCCAGTACCTGGACGGCTTCCACATCGCCTTCGATAACTGGTACTCGACCGATTCGCCGGAAAACGTGGAACTGTCGCAAGGCATCTACCGCAAGCTGCGCGATGCCGGCCTGATCCAGACCAAGACCGTGGACCGCTTCTTCGACCCGGTCAAAGGCATGTTCCTGGCCGACCGCAACATCAAGGGCGAGTGCCCGAAATGCGGCGCCAAGGACCAGTACGGCGACAACTGCGAAGTGTGCGGCGCGGCCTACCAGCCGACCGATCTGGTGAACCCATTCTCGGTGTTCACCAACGCCACGCCGGTGCTCAAGCCTTCGGAACAGTACTTCTTCAAGCTGTCGGACAAGCGCTGCTACGAGTTCCTGCGCGACTGGCTGAACACGCCGGGCCGCCTGCAGCCGGAGATGGTCAACAAAGTCTCCGAATGGCTGGGCGAAGCCGGCGAAAAGCTGGCCGACTGGGACATCTCGCGCGACGCGCCTTACTTCGGCATCCCGATTCCTGACGCGCCGGGCAAGTACTTCTACGTCTGGCTGGACGCGCCGGTCGGCTACCTGGCCTCGCTGAAAAACTACTTCGGCAAAAAAGGCTTGGACTACGACGCCTTCCTGAAAGATCCGTCGACCGAGCAGATTCACTTCATCGGCAAGGACATCGTCTCCTTCCACCTGCTGTTCTGGCCGGCGATGCTGAAGTTCGCCGATCACCCGACCATCGAGCGCATGCGCGTGGCGGTGCACGGCCACCTGACCGTCAACAACGAGAAAATGTCCAAGTCGCGCGGCACCGGCATCTCGCCGCTGCGTTACCTGAACCTGGGCATGAATCCGGAATGGCTGCGCTACTACATCGCCTTCAAGCTGAACTCCAAGGTAGAAGACCTGGACTTCACCGGCGAAGACTTCGTCGCCCGCGTCAACTCGGACCTGATTGGCAAGTACGTCAACATCGCTTCGCGCTGCGCCGGCTTCATCGCCAAGAAGTTCGATGGCAAGCTGGCCACCAGCCTGTCCGACAACGCCCAGGCGTGGATCAAACGCGCGCTGGTGACGGCCGATGGCGTGGAGCGCCAGGCCAACATCGCTGCCAGCTTCGAATCGCGCGAGTTCGGCAAGGCCCTGCGCGAGATCATGGAAATCGCCGACTTCGCCAACCAGTACGTGGACGAGAACAAGCCATGGATTCTGGCCAAGGATGAAGCCAAAACGGCCGAGCTGCACGACGTCTGCACCACCGCGCTGATCCTGTTCCGCCAGCTCTCCATCCTGCTGTCGCCGGTGCTGCCAGGCGTGGCCGCCAACGTGGCCAAGTTCCTCAATGACGAGAAATTCGACTGGGCGCAGACCAATGTGGCCAGCGGCGTGGTGTCGGGCGCCCTGCTGGGCCGCACCATCGGCGCCTACTCGCACCTGATGACCCGCGTCGATCCGAAGATGATCGAGGACCTGTTCGACGCACCGCAAGCCGCCGCCGCACAAGCTGCCGCGCCGGCCGCCAAAGCGGAAAAGCCAGCCAAGGCCAAAGCCGCTCCGGCCGTGGCCGTGACCGAAACCGGCATCGAAGTCATCGCACCGGAAATCTCAGTGGACGACTTCTTCAAGGTCGACCTGCGCATCGCCAAAATCGTCAACTGCGAACACGTGGAAGGCTCTGACAAGCTGCTGCGCCTGACGCTGGACGCCGGTGAAGGCCGTCTGCGCAATGTCTTCTCGGGCATCAAGTCGATGTACCAGCCGGAAGACCTGATCGGCAAGCTGACCGTGTTGGTGGCCAATCTGGCGCCGCGCAAGATGAAGTTTGGCGTGTCGGAGGGCATGGTCATGGCCGCATCGGCGGTGGATGAGAAGACCAAGCCGGGCATCTACATCCTGAACCCATGGCCGGGCGCCGAGCCGGGCATGCGCATTAGCTAAGGAAGCCGGCATGAACCTTGTTGTACGCGAAGCGACTAAGGATGATGCCAAACTGATCGCCGAGCTCACGCGCGCCGCGTGGGCCGGCAAGGTGAGCGTGACTTCCAGCGGCCACCGCGAAACCGCCGTCATCGTTGCAGAACACCTGCGCGATGGCGGCGGTTTTGTTTTGGAGGTCGACAGCCAACCGATCGGTTCTGTGCGCTGGCTGCCACTGGATGCGGAGCAAGGTGTATGGGAAGTGTGCCGCATGGGTGTATTGCCGGAGTACCGGGGCAGCAACCTGTCGCAGCATTTGCTGGAAGCGGTGATCCATCATGGCCTGGCGGCCGGCGTGGAGGAAGTCCGCCTGGCAGTGCGCGCCGACCAACCCAAGCTGATCGACTTCTACACCGCCTTCGAATTCGAACTGGCCGAGGAACTGGAATACTCCCACGCCAATCCGCTGGAGCCCGCCCCGCTGGTGATGCGCCGCTCGCTGCGGCACTGACATCCGCACGGGAGACAGTCCTACAAGAGCCGACGTGCTCGCGTGAAACAATGGTGGCTTCCTACGGAGGCGATCATGAAAACCACTTGGATGATATGGACGCTGGCCGGCGCCCTGAGCGCAACGGCCGTTGCCCAGCAAACGAATCCCGATCCATCGGTCAAGACCAGCGAGCGCAAGGCGGCCAAGGCGAAGAAGCCCGCTAAACAGGATTGCACCGGCATGCAGGGCGGCGTGGACGCCAGCGGCGGCGAGAGTGTGGAGGTGCATGCCAAGACCAGCAAGACCACCGCTGCCAACAGCGCCAACTGCGGCAAGCACAATGGCAAGGCCGCCACGCCGGAAGCCGCACCAACCACGCCGCACCCCGAAATTAAAGACCCCGTCCTTCCTAAAAACTACTTGTAGATGCCACAACCAATAATCACGTCGTCCACACGTTCGACGTAAGTACGCTTGGCATCGACGGTGCCGGTACTCGGGTTAGGCCATTTGCAATCGACCCAGCCTTTACCTTCCGCGCCCATGCCAACGACAAGTATGTCCTTGATGAGGAACTTGCCGTCCGCATCCTTCATCTCCCTGACGTTTTTACCGACCAGCTTCTTGTTAGCGCAGTTGCGCGCCGGCGACGCTTGTCCAGCATAATCCCCCCTAGAAGATATGGCGAATGCCGAGGTTGACCGCGCGGTTGCCGGAGCCGCCTTCAATCGCACTCCCCACCGTGTAGCCGGCGCCGTTCTTGTTGCGGATGTAGCCGTAAACCCCGTACAAATCGGTGCGCTTGGAAAGGTAGTAGCGATAACCCGCCGCGAACTGCTCCGCATCCTGATTGAAGCCAGTTTTATCGTTCTTGCGGATATAAGACCCAAGCCAGGTGCCCAGGCCTGCGGGCACCGTCACGCCAAGCAGTATCACATCGCTATCGGTGGACGGCGTTGGCGCCACCGTCGCACCAAACGGATTGGCCAGATTGCGCGACAAAGCGCTGTTCACGCCTTTGTCCACGCCATACGCGAAGTGTGCCTTCGCCACGCCGAAATCGTACAGCGCAGTAAACACCGAGTTACGCGCGCTGCTGACGTTCTTCAGCGTCGCCGTCTCGTTATTGCGATAGTGCGAGGACAAGCGCAGCGTCAACGGTCCCGCCGCATACGCCAGCGTACCGCCGAACTGGCGGCCGGCGCTGGCGTCTCCCGCCACTTCGCCGGCGCCATACACCACCTCTCCACTAAAGCCATGCACCACGGGCGAGATGTATTTGACGGCATTGTCCATGCGGCTGGCGCTATTGCCGGTCGATGCCATCAGGTTTTTGGTATCGCCCGCCGTACCGGAGCCAAAAGGATCGATCGCCGCCACCGCCAGATACTGCGGCGTGTATTGCCGGCCGATTGTCACCGTGCCTGCGCTGCCTTGCAGTCCCACATACGCCTGGCGGCCGAACAGCAAGCCTCCCTGACCCAAGGCGCCGGTATCGCCCTGGAAGCCATTCTCCACCAGGAAGATCGCCGACATACCGCCGCCCAGATCCTCCGTGCCTTTGAAGCCGATGCGCGATCCGGACTCCACGCCACTCGTCACCTTGGTGATGGAGGCCGTGCCGCCACTCTCGCGCACCAGCGCCATATCAACGATCCCGTACACGGTCACATTGGATTGTGCCGCCACCATCCCGGCTACCGCGCTCAGTGCGAGCGCCATCATGGTTTTTTTCATTGTCATCTCTCCCTGGTTTTCATTAAGCGCCGAAGCCGCCGCCACCCGGCGTTTCAATCGCAAAGACATCACCAACACGCATCTCGGCGGTGTGCGTCGCACCGAATTCCTCGACCGAGCCATCGCCGCGCTCCACCCAGTTACGCCCCAAAGCGCCGGGCTGCGCGCCCTGCAAACCAAACGGTGCGATGCGGCGGTGGCCGGCCAGGATGTTGGCCGTCATGGCCTCCAGGAAGCGGATGCGGCGCAGCGCACCATCGCCGCCGCGATGCGCCCCAGCGCCGCCACTGCCGCGGCGGATCGCATGCGTCTCCACCAGCACCGGGAAGCGCCACTCCAGCACTTCCGGATCAGTCATGCGCGAGTTGGTCATGTGCGTCTGCACGGCGGCGGTACCATCAAAGCCCGGACCCGCGCCCGAGCCGCCGGCGATGGTTTCGTAGTACTGGTGTTCGTCATTCCCGAAGGTGAAGTTGTTCATCGTTCCCTGCGAAGCGGACATCACGCCCAGCGCGCCGTACAGGGCATCGGTGACGTACTGCGACACCTCCACATTCCCCGCGACCACCGCCGCCGGATAGCGCGGGTTGAGCATCGAACCTTCCGGCACGATCAGGTGCAATGGCTTGAGCACACCTTCGTTCATCGGAATGTCGCTGTCGATCAAGGTGCGGAACACGTACAACACGGCCGCCTTGCACACCGACAGCGGCGCGTTGAAGTTGGTCGGACGCTGTTCGCTGGTACCGGTGAAGTCGACGATGGCGCTGCCGTTGTCATGATCGATGGTCAGCTTGACCTGCAACAGCGCGCCGTCATCCATCTCGTAAGCGAAGCTGGCGTCGCGCAGCGTGCGGATGGCCTTGCGTACGGCTTGCTCGGCGTTGTCCTGCACATGCTGCATATAGGCCAGCACCACGTCTTCGCCGTAAGTGGCGGCAGCTTTCAGCAATTCGTTGGCGCCGGTTTCGCATGCGCCCAGTTGCGCGATCAGGTCGGCGATATTCTGGTCGATATTGCGGCTCGGCCAAGGGCCGGCGGCAAACAGTGCGCGCACTTCCTGTTCGAGGAACACGCCCCGGTCGACGATCTTCACGTTATCCAGCAGTACGCCCTCCTCCAGAATGCTGGTGCTGTTCGGCGGCATGGAACCCGGCGTGATGCCGCCCACGTCGCCGTGATGGCCGCGCGCCGCGACGTAGAACAGCGGCGCATCAGTCTCTTTGCCGTAGACCGGGCAAACCACCGTGATGTCCGGCAGGTGGGTGCCGCCGTTGTACGGCACATTGAGCACATACGCATCGCCCGGCGCCATGCTGGCGGCGTGTTGACGAATCACGCACTGCACACTGTCGCTCATCGATCCCAGATGGACGGGAATATGCGGTGCGTTGGCGATCAGGTTGCCGTGGCGGTCAAACACGGCGCAGGAGAAGTCCAGACGCTCCTTCATGTTGACCGAGTACGCCGTGTTCTCCAGCGTCGTCCCCATCTGGCGTGCAATCGCCATGAACAGGTTGTTGAAGATTTCCAGGTGAATCGGGTGCACCGCGGTGGTCATCTTGTGCGCCGCGCCTGCGGAAACCACGCGCTCCAGCAGCAGTGTATGGTCGGGCAGCACGCGCGCACTCCAGCCGGCATCCACCACGGTGGTGGCGATGGCTTCGCGGATCAGCGCCGGGCCGGCGACACGGCTGCCCACCGGCAGTTCGGCGCGCACGTACAGCGGAATCGGCACGGTGTCGCCATCGACATAGCTATAGACGCGGCCATCCTCCACGCGCTCGCCGCCGGCCGGCACGGAGATTTCAAATCCCAAGCCGTCGCCGGCGCCAATGGCCTCGGCGGAGATGGATTCGATGACCAGCGGCTGGCCTTCCATCACGAAGCCGAAACGGCTGCGGTACAGCGTGGCGAAGGCTTCGGCCATCGCCACTTCGCTTCCAAGGGCGACAACGAAGGCGGAATCGCTGTCCTGGTATTTCACGCGGGCGCACAGTTCGACGCGGATGTCGGCTTGCGCAACCTGCTGCGCCAATAGTTCATCGGCGGCCTGCTGCGCCAGCGCCGCCAGTTGCGGCTCCAGCGCGCTCAACGTCGCTGCGTTCAGCGGCTGCTCGACGGCGGCTTCGCGCATCGCGCGGATGTCTGCCAAGCCCATGCCGAACGCCGACAGCACGCCAGCAAACGGATGGATCGCGATCTTGCTCATGCCAAGGACATCCGCCACGCGGCAAGCATGCTGCCCGCCCGCGCCGCCGAAGCAGCACATGGCATAACGGCTGACGTCATAGCCGCGCTCCACGGAAATCGACTTGATCGCCTGCGCCATGTTGTCCACCGCGACCGCCAGGAAGCCATCCGCCACGGCCGATGGCGACAGGCGCGTTCCGGTTTCGGCGTGGATCTGCTCCGCCAGCTTGCTGAAGCGGCGCACCACCACATCGCGGTCCAGCGGCTGATCGCCGTTGGGGCCAAACACGTGCGGGAAGTGCTCGGGCTGGATACGGCCCAGCATCACGTTGCAGTCGGTGACCGTCAGCGGACCGCCCTTGCGGTAGCTTGCCGGCCCTGGATTGGCGCCCGCCGACTCCGGGCCGACCTTGAAGCGACCGTTTTCAAAGCTGCAGATCGAGCCGCCACCCGCCGCCACCGTATGAATGTGCATCATCGGCGCACGCACGCGCACGCCGGCAACAACCGTCTCGAACACGCGCTCATAAGCGCCGTCATAGTGGGCAACGTCGGTCGAGGTGCCGCCCATGTCAAAGCCGATCACCTGTTTCAGGCCTATCGCTTCGCAACTCTTGACCGCCCCAACGATGCCGCCGGCTGGACCGGACAGGATCGCGTCCTTGCCTTGGAAGCGGCTGGCGTCCGTCAGGCCGCCGTTGGACTGCATGAACATCAGGCGGGTATCGCCCGTGTCGGCGGAAACGCGCGACACATAGTCGCGCAGCACCGGCGACAGATAGGCATCCACCACCGTCGTATCGCCACGGCCGACGATCTTCATCAATGGGCTGACCTGATGGCTGACCGATATCTGCGTGAAGCCCGCTTCCGCCGCCAGTTCACGCAGGCGCTGCTCGTGCTGGGGATAGCGGTAGGCGTGCATCAGTACAATCGCAATCGCATCGATGCCGCGTTCGCGCAGCTCCTGGAACTGGCGGCGCAACAGCGCATCGTCCGGCGCTTGCAGCACTTCGCCACGCGCGCCGATGCGTTCGTCGATTTCAATCACTTCTTCGTAGATCAGATCCGGCAGCGCGATGTGCATGGCGAAGATGTCCGGCCGGTCCTGGTAGCCGATGCGCAGCTGGTCGGCAAAACCGCGCGTGATGGCCAGCGCCGTGCGCGCGCCCTTGCGTTCCAGCAGCGCGTTGGTCGCCACCGTGGTGCCCATCTTGATGACTTCAATTTGCCCGGTCGGCAGCGGGTCGCCGGTTTTCAATCCCAGCATCTCGCGCATGCCTTGGGTGACCGCGTCGTCATAACGCTCCGGGCACTCCGACAGCAGCTTGTGCGTCACCAGCTTGCCGTCCGGACGGCGCGCCACGATGTCGGTGAAGGTGCCGCCTCGGTCGACCCAGAATTGCCAGCGCAGTTGTTGAGCGGGGATGTCGTTTTTCATGATGATGCCTTTACGTCCGTGTGTTTAATCTGTGGTTCAGGATTCGAGTTGTTTGCCGGCGGTTTCCGGCAAGGTCAGGGCCGCGAGGATCATGACGCCGTAAGCCGTGCCGGCGAAGATGCCGATCGCCTCGCCGAGCGCCATCGACTGGCTGCTCATGCCGATCATCAGAGGGAACAGCGAACCCACCGCGCGGCCCATGTTGTAGCTAAAGCCCTGGCCCGAGCCGCGTATGGCGGTCGGGAACAGCTCCGTCAGGAAAGCGCCCATGCCGCTGAACACACCGGACACGCAGAAGCCCAGCGGGAAGCCCAGGAACAGCATCACGCCATCGGTCACGGGCAAACGGGTATAAGCCAGGGCAATGCACATCGAGCCGGTGGCAAACAGGATGAAGTTCTTTTTGCGGCCCAGGTAATCGGTCAGGAAGGCGCTGACGATGTAGCCGACGTAGGAGCCGACAATCACCATGGCCAGGTAGCCGCCGGTGCCCAGCACCGTCAGATGGCGCTCGGTCTTGAGGAAAGTCGGCAGCCAGGTGGTGATGGCGTAGTAGCCGCCTTGTGCGCCGGTGGTCAGCAGGACGGCGCGCAGGGTAACGCTCAGCATTTTCGGCGAGAAGATTTGCCAGAACGACGGCTGGCCTTCGGCACGCGCCGCTTTCTTCTTCACGGCCACGAACACTTCCGGCTCATCGACAAAGCGGCGGATGAAGATCACGAACAGCGCCGGCAAGATCCCCAGCAGGAAAAGCGAACGCCACGCCCATTCCGGCGGCAGCAGCGAGAACATCAAGGCGTACAGCAGCGCGGACACGCCCCAGCCGATCGCCCATCCCGCCTGCACCATGCCGACCGCCTTGCCGCGGTCCCTGGCGCGTATGACTTCGCCGATGAGGATGGCGCCAGCCGTCCACTCGCCGCCCATGCCAAAGCCCATCAGGCCGCGCGCCCACAGCAGCTGCGTGAAGTTCTGCGCCAGGCCACACAGCACGGTGAAAAAGGCAAACCAGAGTATCGTGATTTGCAGCGCTTTCACGCGGCCGATGCGATCGGACAGAATACCGGCGATCCAGCCGCCGGCTGCGGAAGTCAGCAGCGTCACCGTGCCGATCAGGCCTGCGTCGCCCTTGGACAGGCCCCAGGTGGCAATCAGCGTTGGAATGACGAAGCTGAGAAACTGCGTGTCCATCGCATCCAGCGCGTAACCGATCTTGCAGCTCCAGAAGGTGCGGCGCTCCTTGCCCGTCAAGGCGAAGAACCAGGAAAAGAATCCTTCCTGCTGTTCCGTGCTTAGTGCTTGTGTGTTCATCGTGATCTCCCTTTTTGAAGGCGCAGCCGTCCCCGTTCAGGCCAGTGGTGCTGGCCCGTTGTGGTGCTGCGTTGATTTTTAGATTAAAAAGCTGCGAGTGAAGAATTGAGTATGTCGGTCACCAGCATGTAGCCCGGCTGGTGGGTGGCCACCAGCGGCAAACGTGCATGGCGTATGGCTTCCTGCGGCGTCACGCCGCAAGCCCAGAACACAGGGATTTCATCAGGCATGATCTCGACGGCGTCGCCGTAGTCGGGTTGCATGATGTCGGCAATGCCGATCAAGCGAGGATCGCCCAGATGAACCGGTGCGCCGTGCACCGCCGGATAGCGGCTGGTGATCTGAATCGCGCGGATGGCGTCGGCCGCTTTCATCGGCCGCATCGACACCACCATCTCGCCACCGAACGGGCCGGCGGGATGGTTGTGGATATTGGTGCGGAACATGGCGACGTTGCGGCGCTGCTCCACATGGCGCAAGCGGATGCCCGCCTCCAGCAGCATGTGCTCAAACGAGAACGAGCAGCCGATGGCAAACACCACCATGTCATCACGCCAGACCTCATGCAGCGTATAGGTCTGCTCGGTCAGTTGGCCTTCCCGGTAAATGTTATAGCCAGGGACGTCACTGCGGATGTCGAGGTCCGCGCCCAGGCGAGGCAGGTTCCACTGCCCCGGCTCGCCCACCGCCAGTAATGGACAGGCGCGCTGATTGCGTTGGCTGAACAACAGGAAGTCATTGGCATGCACTTCTGGCAGGATAACCAGGTTGGCCTGGGCGTAAGGACCGCAATAGCCTGCGGTGGGCTGGCGGAAGGCGCCGCTACGGACCTGATGGCGCAATTCGAGTGGTGTCATGGCTGGCTCGCTGATCATATTAAAACTGCATGAGGTAAGAATAATCTCGAATAACCACACAGGCTATCTAGTTATTGTTGCTGTTGTTGTTTAGTTTTTCTTACCACTCTGCGCTATCCTGGTGCATGAGGTTAAGGTATTCTTGTTGCATGAACACCCGCTTCCTGGAGACTTTCGTCATCCTCGCCCAACTGCGCAGCTTCCGCGCGACGGCGCAGGCGCTGCACGCCACGCCCGCCGCGATCTCCCTGCGTATCAAGACGCTGGAGGAAGAGCTGCAAACGGAGCTTGTAGACCGCAACAGCAAGGACTTCCGTCTGACCGCCAATGCCGAATACCTGCTGGGCCATGCCAAAGCGGTGGTCGACGCGACCCGGCGCCTGCAGGCGGCGGCGCATAAGGACAATGCGGTACGCGGCCGCTTGCGCCTGGGCGTGATTGAATCGGTGGTGCATAGCTGGCTGGCGCAGTACATCCGTGAGCTGAACGCGCTGTATCCGGAAATTGAAGTCGATCTGGCGGTCGACATGAGCAATGTGCTGGAGCGCCGTCTGCGCGCCCGCGAGCTCGATCTGGTGATTCAGGTGGAAGGTGTGGAGAGCAGCGATATCGTATCCGAAGCGCTGGCGGTCTATCCGCTGCACTGGATCGCGCGCAAAGGCTTGCTGGATCCGCGCAAGGAGGGTCTGAATCAGCGCCTGTTACAACTGCCGATTCTGACCTTTGGACGCGGCACCGCGCCGCACCGCATGCTGGAGGAAATCGTCAGCAAGATGGCCAACCTGGCCATGGTGCCATTGGAGCAGACACGCATTACCTGCTCGCCGTCGGTGGCGGCGATTGTGCAGTTGATGAAAGATGGTTATGGCGTGGCCGCGATACCCAGCCTGTTCGTGGCGGGTTTGCTCGACAGCGGCGAATTTATTGAGCTGCCGGTGCAGCCGGAGCCGCCGTCGATTATTGTCTCCATGTGCTTCCACTCCAATGCCGAGATGATGGTGCATGCCGCCGCAAACGCGGCACGCCAGTCCTGCGCCGGCTATTGCGCGCAGGTCGATCCGCGCTACATCAAGTCGCTGGGCTGAGGTCCGGCAGTCAGGTTTTACAGCGCCAGCACAATCTCGCTGGCGCCCGCGCGCGGAGCGGTGGAACAGAGCAGCGCCTGCCCTGCCACGGGCTGGGTGGCGCAGGCGCGGGTGTAGGCCACGGCGCCAGATTCCAGGCCTGCCGCGCACGAGCCGCACAAACCGGAGCGGCAGCCGGAAGGTGCGGCCACGCCGTTCGCTTCGGCCAGCTCCAGCAGGCTGCCGTGCGATCCGTCCCATACCGCTTCGACGCCCGAGCGGGCGAAGCGTACCGGCACCGGTCCGGCGGCCACGGCCGCAGCCGTGGCCGGGGCCTCAGCCGCCCCGCTACGACGTACACTGGCCGGGCCGAACGCCTCGAAGCGGATACGCTGGTCCGGCACATTCAGCTTGCGCAGGCCTTCGTACATGGCCTGCATGAAGCCCGCCGGGCCGCACAGGTAGAAATCGTAGTCGTCGAAGGGCAGCAGCTCGCGCAGCAGGTTGATATCAATGCGCTTGCTCTGCACATGCACAAACAGATTGCTATGCCCAGCCGCCAGCGTTTGCAGGTGCACCGCAAACGGATGCGCGGTCTCGCGGGCGCCGTGAATAAAATGGATCGGATGACGGTGGCGTGTGCGGCTGCCATTCACCAGCAAGCCATTCAACATGGCGATCATTGGTGTGATGCCAATACCGGCCGACAGCAGCACGGCGGGCCGCTGCGTGCCCTCTTCAAAAGTAAAGTCGCCGCCAGGCCCCATCAACTCGATCTGCGCGCCCGGCGCCAGATGCGCGTGCAGCCATGACGACACCACGCCATCGCGCTTGACGCTGATGCGGTAGCGGCGGCCGTTGGGTGCGTCGGAAATCGTGTAGCTGCGGATTTGCGACGCCGCGCCGCCCTCCGCCCACTCCGGCACGCGCACCGAGACAAACTGCCCCGGCACATGCGCCGCCACGCCATGGCCATCAGCTGGTTCAAGATGGAACGAGCGCACATCCGCACTTTCCTGCACCACGTCAGCCACGGTGAATGCGCGCCAGCTGGTGGTCAGCGCGGCCGCCGACTGTGCGCGGTCAGCCTCCTCCCAACTGCCGGTACGCGCATTCTGCATGGCCGGTTGCGCATCCGTCCAACGGAACGGCAGCGCGGCGACGTTGCGCACCACTTCGCGCACGTGGAAACGCAGCAGGCGCTCGGCGCCGGCGAAGGCTTGCAATTGCGGGCCGTCCCAGATGATCTCCGCCTCCACCGCGATGTGCAGCATGTCGCCGCGCTCGAAGTCGATGAACAGCAGGCCGGCGCGCGGATACTCGGCCACATTGCCCAGCGTGTTGAAGAAGAAGTTACCGACGAACTCCGGCGATGTCAGCGTGCGCTCGTCGTCCACGCGCACAAAGCCCGGCCGGCCGCCGCGATGCGACACGTCCACGCCGCGTCCCTTCCCTGCATCGGCTTTCATGTTGGCGCTGGCGATGAAGAAGGTGTCGGCGCGCGCAATCAGCTCGCGGTCGGCCGCCGTCAGCGCCACGCCGCGCAGCACTTGCACCTTGCGCCCATCGTCTGGCGCGGCGCTGTGCTGGCGGTGCTGGATGTACTGCGGGCAGTTGCCAAAGCTTTGCGTGACGGCGATGCGCAAACCACCCTCGTCGGCCGCTACGATCTCGCCATTCACGCGGTTGCGGCGGCGTGTGGTCGGCTCCAGTCCAAGACCGCCCACGTGGTCGCCGACGCGCAATTGCCCTTCCAGCGGATCGCCCGCCAGCATGCCGCCGCCGATGTGCAGCGTGCGTTCATCCGGCGTGCCGATAAAACCGGGATCGGCCGCCAGCATGGTCGCCCATGGCTGCCCCGCCGCGTCCAGCGCGCCAAGGAAGAAGAACGGCAGCGACGCATAAAACTGCCGATGCTGCTCCGGCATGAAGTCGCGGATGAACGCCGCCGCGCCGGCCATGTGATCGCGCACGCCTACGCGTTCCTGGATCGCCAATTCGCCAGCGTGGAAGGGCGTCATGATTTATACCTCCTCTGGAGCCAGGCCGGCTTTGGTGGCCGGCATCGGCACAAAGCCCGGCAGCGCGCGAATGTTGTCCAGCCAGGCGCGGATGTTGGGATACGGTTTCAGCGACACACCGCCTTCCGGCGCGTGGGCAATGTAGCTGTAGCCGGCGACGTCGGCGATGGTGGCATGCTCGCCCACCAGCCAGCGGCGGCCTTGCAGTTCGCGCTCCATCACGTCGAACAGGCGCACGGCCATGGTCTTGGCGGCTTCGTGATCGCGCGGCGCGTTGAACACGGTGACCAGGCGCGCGGTGGCGGGACCGCCCGCGATCTTGCCGGCGGCAACCGACAACCAGCGCTGTACGTTGGCCGCAGCGACCGGATCGCGCGGCAGCCAGCGGCCGGTGTCGTCGTATTTGGACGCCAGGTAGACCAGAATGGCGTTGGAATCGGCCAGCGTCACATCGCCGTCTTGCAGCACCGGGATTTCGCCGAAGGCGTTCATGCTCAGGAAGGGTTCTTTCTTGTGCTCGGCGTTGGCCAGGTCGACCACTACATAGTCATGCGGCAGGTTCAGCAGGTTGAGGAACAGCTGCGCGCGGTGGGTGTGGCCGGAAAGTGGAATGCCGTACAGTTTCATGATGACTCCTTGGTTAGTGATGGAGCCAGTATAGATAGACCTCATCGTCCTGATAAGCCGGACAAATACGGAATCACAGTCCACTTAAAGTGTACAATTGAAGCATGATCGATCTCAGCACCATCAACCTCAACCGCCTGACCACCTTCGTCGCCGTGGTCGAGGCCGGCTCGCTCACCGCTGCCGCAGCACGGCTGGGGCTAGCCAAATCCATGGTCAGCAAGCATATGCAGCTGCTGGAGCAGGAAATCGGCGTCGGCCTGCTGCAGCGCTCCACCCGCAAGCTAAGCCTGACCGAGGCCGGCCGCACTTTCTACGAATCGAGCCGCCAGCTGCTGCAGGCGGCGGAACGCGCCATCGAACAGGCGCGCAGCGGCCGCGATACGCCGCAAGGGACGCTGCGCGTGGCCTCGCCCATCGACTATGGCGTGATCGTGGTGTCGCCGGTACTGGCGCAGCTACGGGCGCGCTATCCGGCGCTCAAGATTGACCTGACCTGCGGCGACCATCGCATCGACCTGATCGCGGAAGGCATCGACGTCACGGTCCGGCTGGGCAAACTGGCCGATTCCGGCCACATGGCGACGCGGGTGGACACGCTGACGCGCTGGCTGGTGGCCAGCCCGGCCTTCCTGGCCGCGCATGGCACGCCAGCCACGCCGGACGACTTGCCCGCGCTGCCCTACATCGCCCTGTCCGTGATACCGCAGCCGGCGCAGTTCACGCTGAGCGACCGCGCCGGCAATCAGGTCGATGTGCGGATGCAGAACACGGTGTTCTCCACAAACACCGCCTACGCCACCCGCGCGGCGGCGCTGGCCGGCGACGGCATCCTGCGCGCCACCACGTTTTCGGTCAAAGACGACGTGGCGGCGGGACGGCTGGTGCGCGTGCTGCCCGACTGGTCGCTGCCGGAGAGCGACATTCACGCGGTCTATCCGGCCACCGCCCACCTGCCGCAGAAAGTGCGCGTCTTCATCGACGCGCTGAAAGCCGCTACCGGCGGCTAGCCGAGATCACAATCCCGCCGACGATCAGCGCAAAGGCGGCAGCATGGTAGCCGTGCGGCGCTTCGCCGAGGAAGGCCGAGGACAGCACGGCGGTGAACAGCGGCGTCAGGTTGACGAAGAAGGCGCCCACCGACGGCCCGGCCTCGCGCACGCCCGCGCCCCAGCAGCCGAAGGCGATAATGGCCGGACAGGTGGACACGTACAGCAGCGCCGCCGCCAGCGCCCAGCTCCACTGCACCGGCATGGCGCCCAGCGTTTGCTCCCCCACCGCGAACGCGCCCGACCACAGCGCGCCGAACGCCACTTGCGCCAGCAGGAAGCTGGCCCAGTTGGCGCGTATGCCGGCCGGCTCCTTGGCGCGCAGCAGCAGCCAGCTGTACAGCGACCAGGCGATGGTGGCCAGGATCATGAACAGGTCGCCTGCCACCAAGCGCAATTCCAGCACGTGTTTCCACTCGCCGCGCGCCAACACCAGCAGCACGCCGGCAATCGACAGCACGGCGCCGGCCACCTGCTTGCGACTGACCGGCACGTCAAAGAACAGACGGCCGGTCAGCATCATCCATACCGGCATGCCCGAGGCCACCAGCGTGACGTTGATCGGCGTCGAGCTTTGCAGCGCCATGTATTGCAGCGCGTTGTACATGCCGATGCCCAGCAGGCCGAGGATGGCGTAGGTTTTCCAGTGCGCCCACAGCCCGGCCTCGCGCCGGAACACCGGCCCGGCCAGCGGCAGCAGGATGAAGAAGGCGATGCCCCAGCGCAGGAAATTCAGCAGCACCGGCGGCAGCATGTCGTGCACCAGACGGCCGACGATGGCGTTGCCGGCCCACAGCAGCGGCGGCAGGGTCAGCAGGAAAACGGTTTTGGGCGTGAGGCGTGCAGTCATAGGCAACTCATTTTTACTATTCGAGCAACATTATCCGCCAGAGCATACCTGATCGCGAGCGATAGAAATAGCGCGGGAGCGTCGCGGCGCGGTAAAATAGCCGTTGCTGATCCAACCACTTAGATAATATGAAACTTTCTAAACAACATTCGATGTACGAATCCGAGCACACCCTGTTCATCAAGGCGTTGAAAGAAAAGAATCCTGGCATTGAAGAAGGCCAGCAAAAAGGCCGTGCCCTGCTGTGGGACCGTCCACCGATCTCGCTGGATGAGCAACAGCGTCAGCTGGAATCGGCCGTGAAGCAACAAGCTTACGTCTACCAGAACAAGGTCTAAGCACCACACGCGGGGCGGCAAGGATGTTGCCAGACGATACGGCTGACTTGGAGCCGCCAGTACCGGAAGCCGATCTCGGCACGTCGGACGCCGGCTCCAACCCGCTTGCCGAGGCTGTCACCGCCGGCGCCGCCAACGATGCCGCGACCGGCGCTGCCGATGAAGCTGCCGTAGCGGCCGACGGCGCAGTCGCCGAATCCGGCGATGGCGCCACGGCGGAAGCCGAGCAGGCCGCCGCCGCCGAAGCCGCCGCCCTCACCGAAGAAGTCTCCGCCCTCGCCCGCCTGTACGGCGAGCCGCTGCTCAAGCTGCCCACCGACCTGTACATTCCGCCGGACGCGCTGGAAGTCTTCCTCGACGCGTTTGAAGGTCCGCTGGACTTGCTGCTGTACCTGATCCGCAAGCAAAACTTCAACATCCTCGATATCCCGATGGCGCAGCTGACGCTGCAGTATCTGAAATACGTCGACCAGATCCGCCTGTCCAACCTGGAACTGGCGGCGGAATACCTGTTGATGGCAGCCATGCTGATCGAGATCAAGTCGCGCATGCTGCTGCCGCAGCGCCAGGCCGACCTTGACGTCGAGGCGGACGACCCGCGCGCCGAGCTGGTGCGCCGCCTGCTGGAATACGAGCAGATCAAGCTGGCCGCCTACGACCTGAACGCCATCCCGCAAGTCGACCGCGATTTCGTCCGCACCCAGATCTTCATCGAGCAAAGCCTCACGCCCACCTGGCCGCATGTCGAAGCCATCGACTTGCAACAAGCGTGGATGGACGTGATGAAGCGCGCCAAGCTGACCCAGCACCACAAAATCAGCCGCGAGGAGTTGTCGGTGCGCGAGCACATGACCGGCATCCTGCGCCGCCTGCAATCGACCCGTTTTGTCGAATTCGCCGACCTGTTCGACATCGCCGGCGGCGTGCCGGTGGTGGTGGTCAACTTTGTGGCGCTGCTGGAACTGGCCAAGGAAACCCTGATTGAAATTACCCAGGCCGAACCGTTCGCACCGATTTACGTGCGGCTGGCCTACTCGCCGGCGTAAGCCGGCACCAAGAATGAGCTTACAACCATGAAAATCATCACCTCGATTGAAGAACTGCGCGATCAACTGAGCGGCCAGCTGCGCACCGCGTTTGTCCCGACCATGGGCAATCTGCACGAAGGCCACTTGTCGCTGATGCGTTTGGCGCGCAAGCACGGCGACCCGGTGGTGGCGTCGATCTTCGTCAACCGCTTGCAGTTCGGTCCGAACGAGGACTTCGACAAGTATCCGCGCACCTTCCAGGCCGACGTGGAGAAACTGGAGAAGGAAGGCGTGTACGTACTGTTCGCGCCGACCGAGAAGGACTTGTATCCGGAGCCGCAGGAATACCGCGTGCAGCCGCCGGATGGCCTCGGCAATACGCTGGAGGGAGAGTTCCGTCCGGGCTTCTTCAACGGCGTGTGCACGGTGGTGACCAAGCTGTTCTCGTGCGTGCAGCCGCGCGTGGCGGTGTTCGGCAAGAAGGATTACCAGCAGCTGATGATCGTGCGCAATATGACGCGCCAGTTCGCCATGCCGACCGAGATTATCGCGGCAGAAACCTGGCGCGCCGATGATGGCCTGGCGCTGTCGTCGCGCAATATGTACCTGTCGGAAGCGGAGCGCGCCGAGGCGCCGGCGCTGTACCAGACCCTGAATTTTGTCGCCAACGAAATGCGTTCCGGCCATCTGGACGTGTTCCAGCTGGAGCACAAGGCCATGGACGATCTGGCCAAGCGCGGCTGGAAGCCGGATTACATTTCCATCCGCAAGCGCAACGATCTGCAACCGCCTAACGCCGGCGATCTGGCGCAAGGCACGCCGCTGGTGGTGCTGGCCGCCGCCAAGCTCGGCACGACCCGCCTGATCGACAACCTCGAAATCTAAGGCTTGTCCGCGGGAGGAACGGCCGGCGCCACGGCCGCGCCCTGCGGCGTGAACTGGATGACGATGGACGGTGGCGCGGCCGGCGCCTGAATGGCGGGAGGCTGGTGCGACAGCAGGCTGATCATCAATCCAGCCATGCCGACGAACATCGAGATTATCGCAATCAGCGAGCCGGCGATCCATTTGATCAGCTCCGCCTTGGCGGCCGCAACCGTGCTTTCGATCTTGGTATGGACCGCCTGGAACTGGGCATCCACCGCAGCGCGGACGTCGCCCACCTTGTTGTCGATGTACTCGCGGTCGGAATTGGCGTTCATGGTGCAGCCATCATGCGCCTGGCAATCTGCCGCGTCAACGCACATGCGTGCAGGGTTTGACGTGGATCAGGCGGCGACGTTTTGTGCCCAGGCCAGGGCCGACAGGTGGGCTTGGTTGACGTCCAACGGGCTCAGCTTGAGACTCGCGGCCAGCGAGGCCACCAGATTGGAATTCAGTTCGCACGCCTCGGCCAGCGCCAGATAAGGGCCGTATTTGCCGCTGCGCGTCAGCAGCGCCGCCACCACATCGTCGGACAGCTGAATGTTGGCCAGCACTTCCTGCATCGGGATGCCCAGCAGCCGGTCCAGCAGCGAGAACATGCCAGCCACGAACACATTTTCCGCCTCGCTCTTGCCCAGCGCCGACTGCGCCAGCAGCTCAGCCAGACGGCCGCGCACCACCGCCGTCTCCAGCAGCACCGGCGAGTAGCCCGAGGTGCTGGCGGTCGCCAGCAACAAGGTCAGCCAGCGGTACAGCGGCGTGTAGCCCAGCAGGGTCAGGGCCTGGCGCAGGGACTGCACTTCCCTGCCGGCGCCAAAACCGGCCGAATTGATGAAGCGCAGCAGCTTGTAGGAGAGCGTGGCGTCGCGCTTGAGCATGGCTTCCAGCTGGGCGATGTCGGCATTCTGCCGCACCATCTGCATCAGCTGCATGATGATGGTCTGGGCCGGATTCAGGCCCTTGGTGTCGGTCGAGGGACGCGGCGTCAGATGCAGCTTGCCGACGAAGGCGTTCAGGCCCAGCGCGGCGCAGGCGTCAAAGTCGGCCCAGTTGCTGACCGGGCGCGCAATCATGCCCACCGTCGATTGTTTCAAGGCCGCATAGGTGCGCGCCTGGGAACCCACATCGGCGCCGGAAAAACGCACTTCCACATAGGATGCCATGGTCGGCAAGCGGCTGCCGATGCGGGTCAGATCGGCTTCGCGCAGCAGCACGCCCACACCACCGGCGCGCAAGCCCTGCACGGCCGCCATGGTATCGGGGTTGGCCAGTTCGACCGCCTTGATCGACAGCACGGTGTGCTGGGGCGGCAACGCATGCAGCGCGTCGGTCGACAGCATGGCGGGAACGGCTTCAAGGAAAAGAATTTTGTCTCGTAACAGCCAGCCGTCATCCTCATCGAGGACCTGGCTGGCGACGAAACCGACCAGCGCTTCCAGCGCTTCGAGCGTGGAACCGCCAGCCGCAGCTTGCTGCCACGACAATTCGTAGCCTACGACCCGCTGTTTCGGGTCAAGCAAGGGTTCGCGGACGAGAAAGTTGGTTTGGTGCATGGCACTATCGCGTAAACAAGGTCCGCACCCCTGCTTTATTTATTGCCTGACGATATCAAGCTCCGAGTTTTTCGAAGATCTTGTTCAGTTTTTCGTCCAGCGTAGCGGCGGTGAATGGCTTCACCACATAGCCGTTGGCGCCGGCTTGCGCCGCCGCGATGATGTTTTCCTTCTTGGCTTCGGCGGTCACCATCAACACCGGCAGCTTGGCCAGAGCTGGATCGGCACGGATGTTTTGCAACATGGTCAGGCCATCCATATTCGGCATGTTCCAGTCGGACACGACGAAGTCGAACTGCTCTGCGCGCAGCTTGGCCAGCGCCATCACGCCATCTTCTGCCTCGTCCACATTGGCATAACCCAGTTCTTTCAACAGATTCCGGACGATGCGACGCATCGTCGAAAAATCGTCAACAACTAAAAATTTCATCTTTGGATCAGCCATGAATTGCTCCGTTGATTCTCTACGCGGTTGTTAATAGTGCCTACAATTGGCAACAAGTTGTAGGATAGCATTTTCGTTGCTTGAAGGCGAACAAAGTAGCAGTAAAACGTCACAGTTGTACATTTAAACACGCAAGGCGCGCATACCGTGCTGCGCCAGGTAACCCAGCACCATGCCCGGCAGCGCCGTCAATGCGCCCACCTCGTGCGTTGCGCCCACGGCAATGGCTTCCCGCGGCATGCCAAACACCACGCAGCTGGCCTCGTCCTGAGCAAAATTATACGCCCCGGCATTTTTCATCTCCAGCATGCCGGCCGCACCGTCCTTGCCCATACCGGTCAGGATAACGCCAACCGCATTTTTACCGGCGCACTGTGCGGCGGAACGGAACAGCACGTCCACCGACGGGCGGTGGCGGTTGACCGGCTCGGCCTGGTCGATGCGGGTCATGTAGTTGGCGCCGCTGCGGGTCAGGTACAGGTGCGAGTGGCCGGGCGCGATGTAGGCATGGCCCGGCAGCACGCGCTCATTGCCCTGCGCTTCCTGCACCGAGATCTTGCACAGCGAGTCCAGCCGCTTGGCAAACGAGCGGGTGAAGCCTTCCGGCATGTGCTGGGTGATCAGGATGCCCGGGCAGTCGGACGGCATCTGCATCAGGAATTCGCGGATCGCTTCGGTGCCGCCGGTGGAGGCGCCAATGATGATCAGCTTTTCCGACGACAGCAGCGGATTGCGCAGCGCCGACAGCGGCGTCGCGCCCTGGCCCTCGGCGCCCGGCTGCGGCAGGCGGCGCGCCTGCACGCGCGCCTTGGAGGCGGCGCGGATCTTGTCGGTGATCAGGTCGGTGTACTCGCGCATCCCGGCCTGGATCGAAATCTTCGGCTTGGTGACGAAATCCACCGCGCCCAGTTCCAGCGCGCGCATGGTGATCTCGGAGCCGCGCTCGGTCAGCGAGGACACCATCACCACCGGCATCGGCCGCAGGCGCATGAGTTTTTCCAGGAAGTCGAGGCCATCCATCTTCGGCATCTCGACATCCAGCGTCAGCACGTCGGGGTTGGTCTGCTTGATCAGTTCGCGCGCCACCAGCGGATCGGGCGCCACGCCCACCACTTCCATGTCGGGCTGGGAGTTGATGATCTCGGTCATCACACTACGGATCAGTGCGGAGTCGTCGCACACCAGGACTTTGATCTTCATAAAACACTACCTTTTTGTTATTCAGAACAGATCGATCTCGCCAGCCACAGGCGCCACTTTCAGGCGGCTGGCGTATTCGATTTCGCGTTTAACGAGGGTATCGTTATGGCTTTGCATCAGCTTCTTGACCAGCACCTTGCCGGTGCGCGGGAAGAAGTAGACCTTGCGCGGATAGACGTCGTTCAAATCCTCCGCCACCACGCGGATTTTCTCCACCTTGAGGAAATTCAGCACAAAGGCCGCGTTGCGCTCGCCCACATTGATGGCGGTAAAACCCTTCAGCACGGCACCGCCGCCGAACACCTTGGCTTCCATGTTCTCGCGCTTGGCGCCGGCCTTGAGCAAGTCGTTGATCAGGATTTCCATGGCGTAGGTGCCGTAGCGCGCCGATGCCGACACCGGGCTGCCGGCATCGCCGCCGCCGTCCGGCAGCATGAAATGGTTCATGCCGCCCAGGCCGGTGACGCGGTCGCGGATGCAGGCCGACACGCAGGAACCCAGCACGGTCACGATCAGCATGTCCTTGTTGGTGAAGTAGTACTCGCCCGGCAAAATCTTGGCGGCCTGGCAGTCGAACGTCCGGTCGTAATAAACGTTCGTGGCAAATTGTTCAAGGTCCATGTTTTATTCTCATGTGCGTTGCGGTGCTTTGCGGGCCGCAGCGTTGTCGTCCAGCTCGTAGACGGTTTTGCCGCGCAGTTTCAACGACTCCGAGACATACAGGAAGTTCTCCGAATGCCCTGCAAACAGCAGCGCATCCGGTTTCATCAAGGGGACAAAGCGCGACAGGATTTTGCGCTGGGTCGCTTTGTCGAAGTAAATCATCACGTTGCGGCAAAAGATGGCGTCGAACTGGCCGCTGATCGGCCAGCTGTCGGCCAGCAGGTTCAGCTGTTTGAACGTAATCATATTACGCAATTCCTGGCGCACCCGTGCCTGGCCCTCGCGATCGCCCTTGCCCTTCAGGAAAAAGCGCCGCTGCCGCTCGGGCAGCATCTTGTCCAGCCGGTCCATGGTGTAGACGCCGTTGGCGGCGTGGGCCAGCACATTGGTGTCGATGTCGGTGGCGATGATCTGGCAGTTGGGCGTCAGCGTGTTGAACGCTTCGCACACCGTCATGGCGATCGAGTACGGCTCCTCGCCGGTGGAACTGGCGGAGCACCAGATGTTCAGCGGCTCGCGCTTGTTCTTGATGTGCTCGGCCAGCAGCGGAAAATGGTGGGCTTCGCGGAAGAACGAGGTCAGGTTGGTGGTCAGGGCGTTGGTGAACGATTCCCACTCTTCGCCCAGACGCCCGGCTTCCAGGTCGTCCAGATATTTGGCGAAGGAGCCGATGCCGGTGGCGCGCAAGCGGCGCGCCAGGCGGCTGTACACCATCTCCTGCTTGCTGTCGGCCAGCGAAATACCGGCCCGCTTGTAAATCAAGCCGCGAACACGCTCGAAATCCTTGGCGTTGAAGTCAAATTCTTTGACTGTGTCTTTTGATTGCGGCATATGTTGAATCCTTTTTGACGCGTACTGCCTGATATGCCACGTCACACCGGCGCGGGCCGGCGTCCATACTCACTCGGCATGGGCACCGGCTGGCGCCGGTGCGACGGCTTAAAACTCTTCCCACTCATCGTTGCCGGAGGGCGCCGGCGCCACCTTCTTCGGTGCCGGGCGCGGCGCCGGCGCTGGCTTCGGACGCGGCGCGGCAATCGCCGGCGCCGGCGCCGGGGCAACTGCCACCGCCGGCGCAGGACGCGGCGCCAGCACCGCACGGCCTGCGCCGCCGTCGTACGACAGCTTGAAGATGCTGACCGCCTGCGACAGCAGTTCGGCCTGCTCCTGCATGCTCTCGGCCGCCGCCGCCGCCTGCTCCACCAGCGCGGCATTCTGCTGGGTCATTTCGTCCATCTGCGTGATGGCCTGGTTGACCTCCTCGATGCCGTTGCTTTGTTCCTGGGTGGCGGCCGTGATCTCGCCCATGATGTCGGCCACCTGGCGGATCGAGGTCACGATCAGGTCCATGGTCTGGCCGGCTTCGTCCACCAGCTTGCTGCCGGCATCGACTTTTTCCACCGAATCGCTGATCAGCTCCTTGATTTCCTTGGCCGCGCCGGCCGAACGTTGCGCCAGATTGCGTACCTCGGACGCCACCACCGCGAAGCCGCGGCCCTGCTCGCCCGCGCGCGCCGCTTCCACCGCCGCGTTCAGCGCCAGGATATTGGTCTGGAAGGCGATGCCGTCGATGACCGAAATAATATCGGCGATCTTGCGCGACGATTCGGTGATCGAGCCCATGGTTTCCACCACCTGCGACACCACCGAGCCGCCCTTCTCCGCCACCGACGACGCGCTCACCGCCAGCTGGTTGGCCTGGCGGGCATTGTCGGCATTCTGCTTCACGGTCGAGGTCAGCTCTTCCATCGACGACGCGGTCTCTTCCAGAGAGCTCGCTTGCGATTCGGTGCGCGCCGACAGATCGGCATTGCCGGAGGCGATTTCCTGCGAAGCGGTCGAGATCAGCTCGGTGCCGGTGCGCACATCGCCCACCGTCTTGGCCAGGCTTTCATTCATGTCCTTGAGCGCCTGCAGCAATTCGCCGGTTTCATCCTTGCCCTCAACCACGACCTGGGAGGTCAGCTCGCCCGCCGCCACTTTCTGCGCCACTTCCACCGCGCCCGACAGCGGACCGGTGATCGAACGGGTGATCACGGCCGCGCAAACCACGCCCAGCGCCACGGCCACGCCGCCCAGCACGAACAGCGCCACCATCAGGCTGCGGTCGGAAGCGACCGAGCCATCCATGATTTCCTTGGCATAGGCCTGCTGCATGTCGACCAGCTTGTTGATCAGCGCCAGCGTCTGCGTATTCAGCGGATCGATGCGGCTGGAGATCACCTTGGCGCCGCCTTCGCTGTTAAAGGCCAGAATCTGGCCGATGGCTTCCTTGAAGGCGGCAGCGGTGTCGTTGTCCAGCGCCGCCAGGTCGGCCAGCACCTTCTGCTCGGCGTCGTTCAGGCCCTGCGCCTTGAGCGCGGCCAGCGCCTTGTCATACAGCGCGCGCTGGTCCTTCACCTTCTGCTCTTCCTTCTGCATCAGGCTGACGTCCGACTGCAAGCCGATGTTACGCATGGCGATGCCGGTCTGCAGCATCGCGCTCTTCATGGCGCCGGCCTGCAGGTTCTTGGCCGTCGCAGTTTCCAGTCCCTTGGTCAGCTTGCTCTTATTGCTGTAGTTCAGGTAATTGGTCAACAATACGATGGCGACCAAGATCAGCAAAATAATGCCGAAACCCATCCGCAGCCGTGCGCCGATTTTGAAGTCGCGTAAGTTCATGGTGAAGCTCCCCTCTGTCTGTTCTATATCGTGATGTGGCGGCGCGTCCTTCTTTTTGGGACGCGTCCGTGATGCTGCGAGACCGGCGCAGGGTCGTGGCGCCGGCGGGCGGTTATGCGGCCAGTTGATCCATCAGGCCCATTTCCGGGCTGGACATCAACTTGTCGATGTTCACCAGGATCAGCATGCGCTCGTCGATGGTGCCCAGGCCGATCATGTAGTCGCTGCTGAAGGCCGTGCCCATTTCCGGCGCCGGCTTGACCTGCTCCGGCGTCAGGGTGGTGACGTCGGACACCGAGTCCACCACCATGCCGACGATGCGGCCGCTGATGTTGAGGATGATGACCACGGTGAACTGGTCATACACCGGCGAACCCAGGTTGAACTTGATGCGCATGTCCACCACCGGAATGATGATGCCGCGCAGGTTGATCACGCCCTTGATGAACTCGGGCGCGTTGGCGATGCGGGTCACCGCCTCGTAGCCGCGGATTTCCTGCACCTTCAGGATGTCGATACCATACTCTTCCGAACCCAGTTTGAAGGCCAGGTATTCGTGGCCGGCGATGTCGTTGGCTTGCGCCGTGGTTTGTACCTCTGCCATGTTGGCCCCCTATGAAGAAAAAATCGATTCGTCCGCCAGCTGGCGCGACGAGCGTATCAACGCGGCGACATCCAGAATCAGCGACACGCCGCCGTCGCCCAGAATCGTGGCGCCGGAGATACCGGCCACCTTGCGGTAGTTTGATTCCAGATTCTTGACCACCACCTGCTGCTGCCCCACCAGGTCGTCGACAAACAGGCCGGCCTTGCGGCCGTCGGTTTCGACGATGATGACGATCCCCTGGCACGGATCGGTGAAGCGCGGCGCGATGTCGAACATCTGGTACAGCGGCACCAGCGGCAGGTATTCCCCGCGCACCTTGATGACGCCGCCCTTGCCGCTGATTTCCTTGACGTCTTCCGGCGCCGGCTGCAGCGATTCGATCACGAAGCCGAGCGGCAGGATGTAGATCTCGTCGCCGACGCGGATCGACATGCCATCCAGAATCGCCAGCGTCAGCGGCAGCGAAATCGAGATGGTGGTGCCGAAGCCCTTGGCCGAGCGGATGTCCACCACGCCGCCCATGGCTTCGATATTGCGCTTGACCACGTCCATGCCAACGCCGCGGCCCGACACGTCGGTCACCACGTCGGCGGTGGAGAAGCCGGGCGCGAAAATCAGCTGCCAGACTTCGGCATCGCTCATGTTCTCGCTCAGCGGCAAGCCATTCTGCCGGGCCTTGGCGAGAATCTTCTCACGATTCAGGCCGCCGCCGTCGTCCGACACCTCGATGATGATGTTGCCGCCCTGGTGCGAGGCCGACAGGAACAGGCGGCCGGAGTCGCTCTTGCCGGCGGCGCGGCGCACCTCCGGCATTTCGATGCCATGGTCGATGGAGTTGCGCACCAGGTGGGTCAGCGGATCGACGATGCGTTCGATCAGCCCCTTGTCCAGTTCGGTGGCTGCGCCATTGGTGATGAAATCGACTTTCTTGCCCAGCTTGTGCGCCAGGTCGCGCACCATGCGCGGGAAGCGCGAGAACACAAAGTCCATCGGCATCATGCGGATCGACATCACCGCTTCCTGCAGGTCGCGGGTGTTGCGGGTCAGCTGGCTGACGCTGTTGAGCAGGCGCTGGTGCACCATCGGGTCCAGCGTGTCGACGCGCTGCTCGATCATGGCTTGCGTGATCACCAGCTCGCCCACCAGATTGATCAGCTGGTCGACCTTTTCAATCGACACCCTGATCGACGACGATTCGGCGCCGGCGGCCGGGGCCTTCTCTTTTTCCTTCTCTTCCTTCTTGACGACTTTCTTTTCTTCTTCGGGCGGCGTTTCGATCACGATGCCGGCGGCCGCGCGGATCTGCTCCACCGGCTGGAAGAAGCCATAGCCCTGCGCATCCTCGGAGGCGGCGCTGGCGTTGGCGCGGATTTCATCGAGCGGCTGGAAGAAGCCATAGCCCTGGCCGCCGCTGGCCGGCTTGAGCTCGGCCTGGTCGAAGAAGCCGTAGCCCAGTTCATTCTCGACCTGGTCGCGCGCAGCTTTCTCCAGCGCGGCCTGGTCGTCGCTCAGGGCCGGCAACTCGGTGATCTTCATCTCGTCCGGATTGAGCACGAACGAGCAGATGGCGATGATGTCGTCCAGGCTTTCGTGCGTGGTCACCACCATGGCGTTGCGGTCTTTGTCCAGCGGCGTGATGGAAACGTGGCCCATCAGGCCCAGTTCGTCGCCCAGCGCCTGCACTTCGCGGTGCTGCATGGCCGGCAGTTCCAGGCGGTAGCGGCGGCCGCCGCTGTGATCGACCACCGTGGCGTCGGCCGCGTTGAAGGCCGGCGCCACCGGCGCCAGCGCCACCACCGGCACATCCTGCGCCAGCGATTGCAGCATCATGCGCACATTGGCCACGGCATCCTGGTCGACCTCGCTGCCGAGGCGATGGCCGTCCAGCTGCATCTTGAGGATGTCCTTGGCGCCCAGGAAGGCGTCCACATGCTCCGAGGTCAGCGCCATTTCGCCCTTGCGAATGCGGTCCAGCAGGGTTTCCAGCACATGGGTCACTTCGGTCATGTCGGTGACGCCGAACGTGGAGGCGCCGCCCTTGACCGAATGGGCGGTACGGAAGATCGCGTTCAGATCCTCCGCATCGGGCGACTCGACGTTGACGGCCAACAGCAGCCGTTCCATTTCAGCCAGCAGTTCTTCGGCCTCGTCAAAGAAGACCTGATAAAACTGGCTTATATCGATGGTCATGGTGATACTCCGTTACGTTCGCTCAGCATCATGCGCCCTCGTATCAGCCGATGACCTTTTTCACTACCTCGATAAGCCGCTGTGGATCGAAAGGCTTGACCAGCCAGCCATTGGCGCCGGCGGCGCGGCCCTTGGCTTTCATCTCGTCGGACGATTCGGTGGTCAGCATCAGGATGGGTGTCTTGGCGTAGCTGGGCAGCTCGCGCAGGAGTTTGATCAGTTCCAGGCCATCCATGCGCGGCATGTTCTGGTCGGTCAGCACCATGTCGACGTTCTGCAGCTTGGCTTTCTCCAGGCCGTCCTGACCGTCCACCGCTTCCACCACCTGATAGCCCGCAGCCTTGAGGCTGAAGGCGACCATCTGGCGCAAGGAACTGGAATCATCAACCGCAAGTATAGTCTTAGCCATCTTTATTCTCACTCAGTAAATCAATTGTTATTTAGTTTCAGAACAGCTCGATGTCGCCGCTCTCCAGGTGTTGCTGACTGACTGCCTTGCGCAACACGCTGCGCAACTCCAAACTCTGTATCGCCAGCGCCATGCTGACCTTGCCCAGCAGCTCGACGATCTGTTCGTTGTCGCTCTCCGGCAGCATTTCCGCGCCGTGCGCGCCCAGCGTGCCGAGGAACTCGCGCAAGCCGGTCACGCGCTTGAGGGTGCGGTCCAGCAGCTGGCTGGTCATGTCCTGGAATTGCAGGCTGGTGACGGCCGCGTTCACATAATTGCCCACCTCCTCTTGCAGCGCCTCCAGCTTGGCGCGCTGCTCGGGCGTGGGCTGGCCGCCATCCAGCAGCAACTGGATGGTGGCGCGTTCCGCCTCCACCGTCTGGTGGATCGCCATGAAGTTGAAGGACAGCTTTTCAATCGCTTCCTCCAGCAACAGGCCGGTCTGGATCAGGTCGGTCTCGACTTCGGTCAGATGCCGGCGGCCGTGGTCAGACACGCCGGACAGCAGGCGCTTGACGTGGGACCCCAGAATTTTTTTTCTCGTCATAACAGTCTCGTTTACTTCGCTTGCTTATTTTCTCACCGGCGGACCGGATGGCGCGGCCGGCGCCGGTGCCCCGGCTGCCGCCGCGGCAGCCGCCGCTTCCTCGGCGCTGACCTCGATCTGGCGGCCATCGCGCAGCACGCTTTCCTCGGCCCGCTTGTTCATCACCACGATGCTGATGCGGCGGTTGATCGGATTGAACGGGTCGGCCTTGTCCAGGTTGACGGCCGAGGCCAGTCCCACCACCCGCAGCACCTTGGCGTCGTTCATGCCGCCGGCGATCAGCTCGCGGCGCGAGGCGTTGGCGCGGTCGGCCGACAATTCCCAGTTACTGTAGCCGGTTTCGCTCATGTATGGCGTCGAATCCGTGTGGCCGGACAGGCCGATACGGTTCGGCACGTCGTTCAGCACAAAACCGATCTCGTGCAGAATATCCTTGGTATAGGGCTGCAGCTCGGCCTTGGCCAGCGCGAACATCGGACGGTTTTTCTCGTCGACGATCTGGATGCGCAAGCCGTCGTTGGTGATGTCCAGCAACAGCTGTTCCTTGTACTTCTTCAGCAGCGGATTGGCATCGATCTTGTTCTCGATCTTTTCCTTGAGCGCTTTCAGGCGCTGGTTCTCTTCCGCTTCCAGCGCCGCCTTGGCAGCGGTCAGGTTGAAGGTTTTCTTGATGGTCGGGTCGTCGCTGGCCTTGACCTGGCCTTCGGTGCGGGTCAGGTCCTTGCCGCCGCCCTTGATGATGGACGAGCTGTCGCCGCTGCCCGAGCCGCCTTCCAGCGCCACTTTCAGCGGCGTCTTGAAGTATTCGGAAATGCCGTTGAGATCGCCCTTGGTGGTGGAGCCCAGCAGCCACATCAGCAAGAAGAAGGCCATCATTGCCGTCACGAAGTCGGCATACGCAATCTTCCAGGCGCCGCCGTGGTGACCGCCGCCGCCCTTCTTGATGCGCTTGACGATGATAGGCCGCAAGCCCTCTTCAGCCATGATGATTCCTTAAACGATGATTAGCGCGCTGCATGGCTTACTTCGACTTCGATTTCTTGATGTGGTCCTCCAGCTCGCTGAAGCTCGGACGTTCGGTCGAATACAGCACTTTGCGGCCGAACTCCACCGCCAGCGCCGGCGCATAGCCGTTCAGACTGGCCAACAGGGTGACTTTCACGCACTGGTACATCTTGGTCGATTCTTCCAGTTTCTGCTCCAGCAGGGTGGACAAGGGGCCGACGAAACCGTAGGCCAGCAGAATACCGAGGAAGGTACCGACCAGCGCGTGCGCGATCAGAATACCCAGCTCGGCCGGCGGCAAGCCCACCGATTCCATGGTGTGCACCACGCCCATCACCGCCGCCACGATGCCGAAGGCCGGCATGCCGTCGCCCAGCTTGGCAATGGCGTGGGCCGGCGCGGCGCCCTCGTGATGGTGGGTTTCAATCTCGATGTCCATCAGGTTCTCGATCTGGAAGGCATCCATATTGCCCGACACCATGAGACGCAGGTAGTCGGTCATGAATTCCACGATGTGATGGTCTTCCAGCACGCTCGGATACTTGCTGAACAGCGGACTCTGCTCCGGGCTGTCGATATCGCCCTCGATCGACATCAGGCCTTCCTTGCGCACCTTGGACAGCACGTCGAACAGCAAGGACATCATCTCCATGTACAGATCCTTGGTGTAGCGCGAGCCCTTGAACAGGGTGGGAAGCGCCGCCAGTGTGGCTTTCAGGGTCTTGGTATTGTTACCGACCAGGAAGGCGCCAGCCGCGCCGCCGCCGATCATGACCAGCTCCAGCGGCTGCAGCAGTGCGGCCAGATGCCCGCCGTTCATGGCAAAGCCGCCGAACACCCCGACGCAGACCACGACATATCCAATGATGACTAACAAGTGTCCTGACTCCCCAGTGCGAAAACCGGCCGAATTGTGTCTGAGCGGGGCCGGTTTTTAAATAATTTACATATAGAACTACAATAGCCTGACTCAGGGTAGACGGGCAAGAGAATAACGTCAAATGATGCTTAAAAGTACCATATGTAGAGTGGAATCTCAGTCCCCGAGACATGCAGGATGCGATCCGGTGATCTTTCCTCAACGCTAAATTCATAGCTCACAAGCATGGTGCCAGGACACATTTCAGCCGCTGCCTTGCGCCACAATCCCGGCATGGCGGCTGGCGACAAGTAGGCAAACACCAGATCGAACTGGCTGAAATCGAGGTTTTCGTAATCGCCGCGCAGAAAGCGGGCGCGGCTACCGGTCAGCCTGGCGCGCAGCCAGCTATATAAGAACGGCAGTGGCGCCAGCTCGATGCCCGTGAGCTCGGCATCCGGCCGCGTGCGCGACAGATATAGCACCAGGCCGCCGAGGCCGCTGCCTATGTCAATTACCCGCAAGCCGGGGGCTGACCCCATGAGCTGGCGCACGCCGTCCCAGACGGCCGGGGTCGAGGGGTAATACGGCACTTGCGTGCGAAAAGTCGACCAATACCAGCCCAGCAGCAAGAGAAAACCCAGGCCAAACAGCCAGGACGGCAGCTGCAGCGCCAGCGCGGTCAGCACCGCCAGCGGGAACAGCAACTGAATCAGGCGCCACCAGCGCGCCAGCGCCAGCTTCCAGGTAATGAGCGCGGCCAGCAAGCCCTGCACCACGGCCAACGCCAGATAATCGACGGCAAAACGAAAACTGGCCATCACATACAGGATGGCCAGTGTCAGCGGCAAGGCGCCAATCTGGATCAGCATCGCCCGGATGGCGCACGCACGCAGCAGACGTTGGAAATAAGTTAAGTTCACGCCGGCATTATGCCGCCAATACTTCCACTTCGCGCGATTTTTTGGTCTTGCCGGCCCGCGAAGGCATGTGGCACAGGCCGCAGACATAGCTGCCGTTCAAGTCCATGGCGTTGACCACGAACTTGCCCTGGCACTTGGTGCATGGCGCGGTTTCCAGCATCTTGCTGCTGAAGAAGCGCACCAGCGTCCAGGCGCGGGTCAGCGACAGCAGCGGCTCTTCGCCCGGGTCCGGCGGCATTTGTTCGAGGTAGAGCTTGTAGGCCTTCATCACCGCTTCGATGCCGGTGGCGCCGGCATGGGTCACCAGGAAGCTGTGGATGTTGATGAACAGCGAGGAATGGATGTTCGGCTGCCAGGTCAGGAACCAGTCGGTCGAGAAAGGCAGCATGCCCTTCGGCGGCGACACGCCTTTCAGCTCCTTGTACAGCTTGAGCAGGCGCTCGCGCGACAGCGACACTTCCGACTCCAGCAGCTGCAGGCGGGCGCCCAGCTGGATCAGTTCGATGGCCAGCTGGATTTCCTGGGCTTCCGATACGACGCTTTTCTTGGCGGCCATGATCTGTGCTCCGTTACGCTGACGATTAAACGATCTCTTCGACCGGCTGACCGGCCATCAGGATGGCGGCGTGCGACTGGGCCAGCACGCGATCCTTGTTGTAGTTGGTCAGCATGGAGAGGATGGCGCTGTCGTCGAAGCGGAAGCGGGCCAGCATCATGTTGCCGCCTGCCAGTTTCAGGATTTGTGCGTTGCTCATGCCTTCGATCAGGTCGGCGATTTCGGCGGCGATGCCGAGGCGGAAGATCGCGGTGACCTTGTCGGCGCGGATCATTTGCTGAGCAAGCATCAGGTAGCTCAGGTTAGCGTCGCGAATTTCAGCCATCATGTCGTTTGCGGTCATTTTCCCTACTCCTTACAGTTTTCTCTCTGTCGGAACACATTGGCGTTTCCGTTGAGATACATTCTGCTTGAGCAACAAACGAGCGAGAAGAGGAGACTCTCCGTATTTTTTGCCGGGAAATGACGAACGCGACCTGTCGGTGTTTGTCTGACAAACACTCGCAGATCACTCATCCACGCCCTTGCGGCGTAGGTTTCTTGCGGGATACAAGCTTCAAGAAAAGCCCTGTTTTGAATCGAAAAATAAAGCGGTAAAGCGACTCTTTTTTGCGACATCTAACCCGGTAACGGCAGTCCTTTTGGAAACTTTAGGGTTTTTCGAAAATATTTTTAAAATTTTTTCGACCTGCCTGACGCGCGGTTTCCTGCACATCTAGAATCGGTAACGGCCAGGGTTGAGGGAACTTTAGGGACTTTTTGAAAAAAACCGAAAAATTTTTAAAAAAGCGCTCAAGTCCGGCAATCATGCGGGCCAATCACGCAAAATGCCGCCGAAAAAACGGTTCATCAGCCGTTTTTTCGGGTTACACTCGCTACTTTAGACCTCAACCATCAGTCCAAATGACCACTCGCAACCACTGCCTGGAACAAGACGCGCAAGATCCGCTTGCCCCGCTCCGCGCTCAATTCGACCTGCCTGCCGGCGTTATTTATCTGGATGGCAACTCTTTGGGCGCGCGCCCTAAAGCCGCCCTCGCCCGCGCCCAGCAAGTCATCGCCCAGGAATGGGGCACGGACCTGATCCGTAGCTGGAATACGGCGGGCTGGTTCGAGCTGCCCAAGCGCCTCGGCAATCTGCTGGCCCCGCTGATCGGCGGCGTGGACGGCGAAGTGGTGGTCACGGACACCACCTCGATCAACCTGTTCAAAGCCCTGGCCGCCGCCCTGATGATGCAGGCGCACGATCCGGTCCGCGCCGGCCGCCGCGTGATCGTCACCGAACGGTCCAACTTCCCGACCGACATTTATATGGCGCAAGGCCTGACCGCCTGGCTGGACCGCGGCTACACCCTGCGCCTGATCGACAGCCCGGATGAACTGCCGGCCGCCGTCGATGCCGACGTGGCCCTGGTGATGCTGACCCACGTGAACTACCGCACCGGTTATCAATACGACATGAAGGCCACCAGCGCCTTCGCCCACGCCACCGGCGCGCTGATCGTCTGGGATCTGGCGCATTCGGCCGGCGCGGTGCCGGTCGACCTGCATGCCGACGGCGCCGACCTGGCGGTGGGTTGCACTTATAAGTATCTAAACGGCGGCCCCGGCGCGCCGGCCTTCATCTGGGTGCCGAAGAAGCACCAGCCGCATTTCCAGCAGCCGCTGTCCGGCTGGTGGGGCCATGCCGCGCCGTTTGCCATGGCGCCCGACTTCCAGCCGGCCGACGGCATCGCCCGCGCCCTGTGCGGCACCCAGCCCATCGTCTCGCTGGCCTTGGTGGAATGCGGGCTGGACGTGCACCGCCAGACCAGCATGGCCGCCGTCCGCGCCAAGTCGCTGGCCCTGACCGATCTGTTTATCGAACTGGTGGAGGCGCGCTGCGCCGACCATCCGCTGGGACTGGTGACGCCGCGCGAGCACGCCCGGCGCGGCAGCCAGGTCAGCTTCACCCATCCGCACGGCTATGCGGTGATGCAAGCCCTGATCGCGCGCGGCGTGATCGGCGACTATCGCGAGCCGGCCATCATGCGTTTCGGCTTCACCCCGCTGTACACCAGCTATGCTGATGTATGGGACGCGGTGGAAATCCTGCGCGATATCCTCGACCGTCAAGACTACAACGTCGACGCCAAGCGCGATGCCGTAACCTGAGCGTGACCTGAAACGAGATAAACAGTATGAGCGAAAATAAATGCCCGATGCACGGCGCCGGCGCGGATGCGCAATGGCACGGCGCCCAGATGGACTTCAGCAACGCGATGAGCTACGGCGACTATCTGGGTCTGAACCAGATCCTGCACGCCCAGCACCCGCTGTCGCCCAACCACAACGAAATGCTGTTCATCATCCAGCACCAGACCAGCGAACTGTGGATGAAGCTGATGCTGCACGAAATGCGCGCCGTGCGCACCCACATCCAGACCGGCGACCTGCCGCCGGCCTTCAAGATGCTGGCGCGCGTGGCCCGCATCATGGACCAGCTGGTGCACGCCTGGGACGTGCTGGCCACCATGACGCCGCCCGAGTACACGGCCATCCGCCCCTACCTGGGCGCCTCCTCGGGCTTCCAGTCCTACCAGTACCGCGAGATCGAGTTCATCCTCGGGAACAAGAACGCCGCCCTGCTCAACGTCCACGCCACCACGCCGGAATTCCCGCTGCTGCAGGAAGCGCTGAACACGCCGTCGATCTACGACGAGGCCATCCGGCTGCTGGCGCGCAACGGCTTGCCGATCTCTGAGGCACGCCTGAACGCCGATCCGACCCAGCCGACCGTGACCGACGACTCGGTGCAGCAAGCCTGGCTGGAAGTCTACCGCGACCCGACGCGCTACTGGGCGCTGTATGAGCTGGCCGAAAAGCTGGTGGACATGGAAACCGCCTTCCGCTTCTGGCGCTTCCGCCACGTCACCACGGTCGAGCGCATCATCGGCTTCAAGACCGGCACCGGCGGCACGGCCGGCGTCAGCTACCTGCGCAAGATGCTGGACGTGGTGCTGTTCCCCGAACTGTTCGCGCTGCGCACCGCCCTCTAGCGAAGGAACTCGCGTGCGGAACGCCTCTCTAAGCTAAACACTAACAAGGGGAGGAACCATGAAAACACGCATCCACCATCTGGCGGCAGCAGCCATGCTGTGTGCCGCCGCGGCCGGCGCCAGCGCCGCCACCTACACCACCATCCTCAGCGGGAATAAAGAGGTGGTACCCAACACCTCGCAAGGCATCGGCGCGGCGGCGGTCAAGTTTGACGCCGCCACCCACGTACTGGAAATCAGCAGCGCCTTTGCCGGCCTGCTGGGCGACAGCACCGCCGCCCACATCCACTGCTGCACCACCGCGCCGGGCATGGGCGGGGCCGGCGTCGCCACCGAAGTGCCCAGCTTTGCCGGTTTCCCGCTGGGGGTGCAAACCGGCGCCTATCACCACAGCTTTGACACCTCGCTGGCAGCCAGCTGGAATCCTTCGTTCCTCAACGGCTACGGCGGCAGCACCAGCGCAGCCGAGGCGGCCCTGCTTGCCGGTCTGAACGCGGGCAGCGCCTACTTCAACATCCACAGCACGGCCTACCCGGACGGCGAAATCCGCGGCTTCCTGGCGCCCACCACGCCGGTGCCGGAACCGGCCAGCCTTGCCATGCTGGGCCTGGGCCTGCCGGCCGTGCTGCTGGCGGTGCGACGCCGCAAGCCTACCTGACGCTGGCGCTCACCAGCGGCAGTTCGATATAACTGTCGTGGTAAATGCGCTGAGTGGCTTTCTTGTAATCCGCAGGCTGAGCGTAGAAGATATTCTGCACAAAGGTCTGCGGATTGCGGTCGTACAGCGGGAACCAGCTGGACTGGATCTGCACCATGATGCGGTGGCCCGGCAGGAACACATGGTTGGCCGTCGGCAGCGCAAAGCGGTACGTCAGCGGCGTATCGGCCGCGATCGGCTTGGCCGTGGCCGGGCTTTCGCGATAGCGGCCACGGAAGATATCGGCCGAAATCATCAGCTGGTAGCCGCCCAGCTCCGGCTGTGCCGCCACCTGATCCGGATACACGTCGATCAGCTTGACCACCCAGTCGGCATCCGTGCCGCTGGTGGAAGCCAGCAGGTGCGCGACCGGCTCGCCGCTGATCTTGACCGGCGCCGTCAGCACGCCGGTGGTGTAGGTCAGCACATCGGTGCGGCCCGAGGCCTCGCGTTGATCGTCCACCAGCCAGCGCGGCCAGGTCTGGCCCTTGGCCTCATCGTAGCCGAACGGCGCAATCGGCCGCTGGCGGAATGGGACCGGCTTGGCGGGATCGGAAATATATTCGTCAAAAGCGCTTTTCTGCGCCGGCGCAGTCAACGGCGTGGGCGCACTATTGGTCAGATTGAGCCGCGCATTGGCGGCGAGGCGCAGCGTGGCCGACGCAATGGTGCAGCCGCTGGTGCAACCGGCCGGCCAACTGTCGAGCGCACGCCATTTGTTGGTGCCGGTTTCAAACGCCGAAACCGGCGCGACAGGCGGCGCCGACGCGTCATCCTTCAAATAGCGGTCAAGGAAAGGCATCAGGATCTGCTCGCGGAAATGCAGGCCGGTATCGCTATTGAACTTGACCGGCCCCAGCTTGCTGGCATCGCCATCCTGGCCGCCGTGATTCCACGGCCCGATCGCCAGGAACACCTTGTTGTCCTTGTCGTTGGGCTTGATGGCCTTGTAGACCGCGATGGCGCCATAGATGTCTTCGGCATCCCACAAGCCATGCACCAGCAGCGTCGGCACCGTGACCGGCTGCTTGGCCAGCAGCTTGTCAACCGCCTGGCTTTGCCAGAACTCGTCATAGGCCGGATGAGCCGTCAACTTGCGCCAGAAACCGCTCTGCTCCACGCCGCGCTGGCGCGCCAGCTCGCCGGCGGAACCGGCGCGCAGGAACATATCGTAATCGTCGAAATGGCTGGTGAACCAGTGCGCCTCGTTGCGGCGCGTGACCACCTGTTCAAGAATGTAAGCCATATTAATCTGGCGGAAGGCGCCGTGGTGGAACCAGTCGTCGCCGCGCCAGCCGTCCACCATCGGGTTCATGGGCACCGCCACTTTCAGCGCCGGATGCGGATTGACCAGCGCGATCAGCGGCAGGAAACCGTCATACGACCCGCCAATCATGCCGACCTTGCCATTCGACTCCGGCACATTCTTGCTCAGCCATTCGATGGTATCCCAAGCATCGGTGGAATGGTCGACCTCGCTGGGATTGAAGGCGCTGCCGGCCATGGGGCGGTTCATCACATAGCCGCCCTCGGAGCCGTACTTGCCGCGCACATCCTGCACCACGCGGATATAGCCGCCCTTGGCGATCACGTCCGGCAGATTATCGTAGCCCTGCAACATGACATCCATCCGCGAGCTTTCGGCATGATTGGTCATATCGGCCGCGTTGTAAGGCGTGCGCGTGAGCAGCATAGGCGCGTTGCGGGCCTTGCGCGGAATGACGATGACCGTATTGAGCTTGACGCCGTCGCGCATCGGTATCATGACCGAGCGCTTGATGTAGTCGAAACTATCGACCGGGGGCTTGAATTCATCCGGCGTTTCGCTGGGGAGCAGGTTTTGTGCGTGTGCGGAGAAGAGTGCGCCAGCCAGAACAGCCAACGCGAGTGCGGTTTTCGTCATGAAAAACTCCGGGGTCAGGTCCGCCAATTCTACACGGCCTCGGCACTAACGCAGATAGCGCTCAGCTCGTGTAGAAATGACGGACCTGACCCCGGAGTTGGGGTTATTTCGCCAGCAGCAGTTCGTTCAGGCGTTTCACGAACGAGGCCGGATCGCTCAGCGAACCGCCTTCCGCCAGCAGGGCCTGGTCGAACAGCAGGTTGGACCAGTCATTGAACGAGCTGGCTACCTCTTCGTTCTTGAGACGCTGCACCAGCGGGTGGTCCGGATTGATTTCCAGGATAGGCTTGGATTCCGGCGCCGCCTGCCCCGCCGCTTTCAGCATGCGCAGCAGATTGCCCGACAGCTCGTGCTCGTCCGCCACCAGGCAGGCCGGCGAGTCGGTCAGGCGGAAGGTGACGCGCACGTCCTTGGCTTTATCCGCCAGCACTTCCTTCATCTTGCCGACCAGATCCTTGTACGAGGTCTCGGTTTCTTCGTGCTCCTTCTTCTCGGCTTCGTCTTCCAGCGCGCCCAGATCCAGGCCGCCCTTGGCCACCGACACCAGTTCCTTGCCTTCGAACTCGGTCAGGAAGGACAGCATCCACTCGTCCACGCGATCGGTCAGCAGCAGCACTTCCACGCCTTTCTTGCGGAAGATTTCCAGGTGCGGGCTGTTTTTCGCCGCCACGTAGTTATCGGCCGTGACGTAGTAGATCTTGTCCTGGCCTTCCTTGGCGCGGGCGATGTACTGTTCCAGCGAGACGTTCTGCACGTCGCTGTCGTTGGCGGTCGAAGCGAAGCGCAGCAGCTTGGCCAGGCGGTCCTTGTTGGCCGCGTCTTCGCCGATGCCCTCTTTCAGCACCTGGCCGAATTCGGTCCAGAAGGTGGCGTACTTGTCCTTCTTCTCCTGCTCGTCGGCGTTGGCCAGTTCTTCCAGCATGCCGATCACGCGCTTGGTCGAGCCGTCGCGGATCACTTTCACATCGCGCGACTCTTGCAGGATTTCGCGCGAGACGTTCAGCGGCAGGTCGGCCGAGTCGATTACGCCTTTGACGAAGCGCAGGTAGGTCGGCATCAGTTGCTCGGCGTCGTCCATGATGAACACGCGCTTGACGTACAGCTTGATGCCGCCGCGCTTGTTGCGGTCCCACAGGTCGAACGGCGCCTTGGCCGGAATGTACAGCAGTTGGGTGTACTCGCTGCGGCCTTCGACGCGGTTGTGGGTATGGGTCAGCGGCGCCTGGAAGTCGTGCGAGACGTGTTTGTAGAATTCGTCGTACTGCTCCGGCGTGATGTCGGATTTGCTACGCGCCCACAGCGCGCTGGCCTGGTTGACGGTTTCCAGTTCATCTTTGAGGACGGTTTCTTTCTTCTCGTCGTCCCACTCTTCTTTCTGCATCACGATAGGCAGCGAGATGTGGTCCGAGTATTTGCGGATGATGGATTTGATCTTCCACGACGACAGCAGTTCATCCTCGCCTTCGCGCAGGTGCAGGATGATGTCGGTGCCGCGGCCGGCTTTCTCGATCTGCTCGACCGAGTAATCGCCTTCGCCGCTCGATTCCCAGCGCACGCCTTCCGCCGCCGGCAGGCCGGCGCGGCGCGATTCCACGGTGATCTTGTCGGCCACGATGAAGCCCGAGTAAAAGCCCACGCCGAACTGGCCGATCAGGGCCGCGTCCTGCTGCTGGTCGCCGGACAGCTTGCCGAAGAATTCCTTGGTGCCCGACTTGGCGATGGTGCCGAGGTGCGAAATCGCCTCTTCGCGGCTCATGCCGATGCCGTTGTCGGAAATGGTGATGGTGCGCGCGGCCTTGTCGAACGAGACCTTGATTTTCAGTTCATGGTCGTTGCCGTACAGGGCGTCGTTGTTGATGGCTTCAAACCGCAGCTTGTCCGAAGCGTCGGATGCGTTGGAAATCAGCTCGCGCAGGAAAATCTCTTTGTTGGAGTACAGCGAGTGGATCATCAGCTGCAGCAGCTGTTTCACTTCGGCCTGGAAACCAAGGGTTTGCTTTTCGGTGTCTGCCATTTTTCAAGTACCTCTAAATAGTCTTGTGGTTACGGTGGGTGATGCGGGTTTCGCACGCAGATGAGGATGATAGGCGCAATTTCAAGAGCCGGGAAACATTTGCCCGCGCGCATAACATCGAATAGCGCAAACCAGGCGCTCATTTCGCTTGGCGCAGCTGATCCGCAGGGTTAATTTATTTCACTCCCGCTTATTCAAACGGGATTTTTAAATATTAACCGGAGGATATATGAACGACCAAAACCAAGGTTTTCAAGAGAGAATAAATGCAAAAATAAAAGAAATTACCGACCGCTATCAGCCGCAGATTCAGGCGCTGGAGGCAAGGGGAAAACAACTGGCCGATGATTTCAGCCAGCCAGATACTCTTGAGGCGATTATCGATGTCGATTTCACCGTCGAATGGAAAGATGTCGACATTATCTTCGATCTGCCGTCCGTCAGCATGCGTACGCAGGAGAGCTCGCTCGACATCCCCGAAGTCAGCATGGTGCAAAACACGATCGTATTCCATACGCCGTCGGTGCGCATGGTCGATAGAAAAGTCGGCCAGTATCCGGAAATTGATGGCTGGACGGTCAGGTGGCACGATATCATTATTTCGATTCCGGAACCTTTTATGCAGGAACAGCGCATCGTATTGGGTTTGCCGTCGGTCACAATGAAACGGCAAGACTGGAAAATCGATTTGCCAGAATTTAAAATGGAACAACAACACTGGAAAATCGGCCTGCCACAATTTACCGCAAAGAAAATTAGCGTGGAAACCCAGCGGATGACGCAGGCCGGCAAACAACTGCAAGCCGAGGGCGAAACACTCGGCGAGCGCATGAAAGCGGAGATCAGCGCCGCCATCGGTTTCGGCCAGGCTTCCGTCCAACAAGCCAGCGCCAAAGTCAGCAACGACATCCTGCAAAGCTTCGACAGTGCGATCGCTGCGCTGACGCAATCCATCAAGGAACTGGAAGCCAAGGGTATCGACCCGATCAAAGTGCCCAGCGAGACCGGCGATATCAATCTGCGCAAGCAGCTGGAAGAGCTCATCAACCAGCGCGCCGCGGCAGCGCAGGCAACCAGTGAGGCACCGCCGGCGCCGCCCGCGGAACCTGCGCAAGCGGCCGCGTGAGGGCGTCCGCCAGGCCACGCGCCGAACGGCACGTGGCCTTTTCGCTTCAACGCAATTTCCCCAATTCGGTTTCCAGGAAGCGCCAGATGGCCGGCTCCTGCATCGCCGCCACGTTCAGGCGCATGCGGGTGGACGGCAGCTGCTTGGGCGAGAACAGGCTGCCCGGCGCCAGCAGCAGGTTGTGGGCCATGGCACGTTCGGTCAGGACGTTGGTGTCGCAGCCGGCATCGGCCCAGACGAACATGCCCGCCGGCGGCGAGGCATCCACTTTCAGGCCTACCCGCTCCATCTGGCGCAAGGTCTTGGCGCGAATGGCGTCCAGCCGGCCCCGCATGCGGTCGGCGTGCTTGCGGTAGGAACCTTCGGACAGCACTTTGTACACCACGCGTTCGCCGATGTCGCTGGTGGTCAGGGTGGACAGCATTTTGCGGTCCGCAAGCCGTTCGGCGCGCTCCACCGAGGTGGCGATGAAACCGACGCGCAGGTTGGCGGCCATGGTCTTGGAGAAGCCGCCCAGGTAGATCACACGCTGCAGCTGGTCCAGCGCCGCCAGCCGCGTGGCCGGCTGCACGGCGCTGCCGGGATGCAGGTCGCAGTAGATATCGTCCTCCACGATCACGAAGTCGTGTTCTTCCGACAGGCGCAGCACCTGAAAGGCCTTGGCGGCCGACAGCGAGGTGGAACTCGGGTTGTGCAGCACGGAATTGATGATGTACAGCTTGGGCTTGTGCAGCGCCGCCAGTTCGGCCAGGCGTGCGATGTCCGGGCCGTCAGCCAGGCGCGGGATGCCGATCACTTTCGCGCCCAGCGCGGCGAAGGAGCCGAACATCAGGAACCACGCCGGGTCGTCGACGAAGATGGTGTCGCCAGGACGGGTGAATTCGCGTGCCACCATGTCCAGCGCCTGCGTGACGCCGGCGGTCGTGACGATTTGCTCGGGGGCGGCGCCGATTTCCAGTTCGGCCAGTTTGTGTTGCAGTTGCTGGCGCAGCGGCAGGAAGCCCTGCGGCACGCCGTAGCTGAGCAGCAGGTTGGGATTCTGGCGGCTGACGGCGCGCAGCGCGTTGGCAATGGCCGAGCCGTCCAGCCATTCGGCCGGCAGCACGCCGGAGCCTGGCATCTGCTGGTGCGGCATCTGGCGGAACATATTCCGCACCAGCCAGACCACGTCGATAGGCTTCGCCTCGAAGCCGGATTGGGCGCGCAGCGGCGACGCCGCCGTCGTGGCGCCGTCAGCGGAGTTCAGCGCCATGGCCGGGCGTTCGCGCACGAAAAAGCCGGCGCCGCGGCGCGATTCGAGGTAGCCGGTGGCCACCAGCTTGTCATACGCGGCCACCACGGTAAACGCCGACACGCTGTGCGAGGCGGCAAACGCCCGGATCGACGGCATGCGCGCGCCGCCGCGCAGCAAGCGGTCATCGATGCGCGCCGCCACCGAACGCACGATCTGGTCGATCAGCGTTTCGCCCGACTCCCGCAACAACAAGCCGAATGCCGGCCCCGCGCCGCGTCCTGCCGGCGCCGGCGTCGGCGCTGACGCATGCCCCTGCGCACGGGCGGCAGCGGCACGGGCGGAGCCGGACACCGGCACCGACGACACGGCCGGGCCGGGGGCCGGGGCGGCCATGGCGCGGGCATGAGCGGCGGCTAGCGCCTCGTTGACTGCCTCCGCCGCCGCCGCCGCTGCGGCACCCAACAGGGAAGTGCGTGGTCGTGTATTGGTCATTTTACCGTCACAGTATGATGAATTATGTTGTTAAGTGTACTGGCACTGTACTGGTTTTGTCACGTACGATAAAGCCATGAATCCTATCGCCACCACTCTCACCACCCATCGCCGCATGAGCGAGGAAACAACCGGCATGCTGCTTGGCCTGGTGGGCGTCGCCATCTTCAGCCTGACGCTGCCCTTTACCCGGCTGGCGGTGGGTGGCGCCGAGGCCAGTGCCGGCGCCGGCCTTTCGCCGGTGTTCGTCGCCCTCGGCCGCGCCCTGGTCGCCGCGGTACTGGCCGGAGGCTGGCTGCTGTGGAAGCGCGCGCCGCTGCCGCCGCGAGCCGCCCTGCCCGCATTGGCCATGGTGGCCGGCGGCTGCGTGATCGGCTTTCCCTGGCTCACCTCCGTCGCCATGCGCAGCCTGCCGGCCGCCCATGGCGCTGTACTGGTCGGCGTACTGCCGCTGGCCACGGCCGCCTTCGCCGCCCTGCTCGGCGGCGAAAAACCCTCCAAAGGCTTCTGGACCGTGGCCATCTTAGGTTCTGTACTGGTGGTCGGCTTTGCGCTGCGCCAGAGCGGCGGCAGTTTGCACGCGGCCGACCTGGCCATCTTTTTGGCTGTACTGGCCGCAGCCCTGGGCTATGCCGCCGGGGGCCGCCTGTCGCAAACGCTGGGTGGACAGCAGACCATCTGCTGGGCGCTCTTGCTGGCCGCGCCGCTGCTGCTGCCGCTGGTAGGCTGGATGAGCTGGCAGGAAGCCGCGCAAATCCGCGAGGCCGGCACCGCCGCATGGGCCGGCTTCGCCTACGTTTCGGTGTTTTCCATGTTTATCGGCTTTTTCTTCTGGTATCGCGGCATGGCGCTGGGCGGCGTGGCCCGGGTGGGACAAGTACAGTTGGTCCAGCCCTTCCTGTCTGTACTGGCCGCCAGCGCGGTGCTGGGCGAGGCGTTGGAATGGCAAACCGTCATCTTCGCAATCGCCGTCATCGCGGTGGTGGGCGCGGGCCGCAAAATGCAGGTAAAACGCGCCTGACACCATACAGTATCTTGATTTTGCCTCTATTGTGAGCATCCTTTGCGGCAAGAGTACAATATCGGTCTCGACACACATCAACAACAACTGGAAACCACATGTCTGTTTACGAAAAACTGAAAGCGCTTGATATCACCCTGGCAGCACCGGCAACGCCCGCCGCCGCCTACGTCATGTACGCCCAAACCGGCAATCAGGTTTTCCTATCGGGCCACATCGCCAAGCGCGCCGACGGTAGCGTATGGGTGGGCCAGTTGGGCAAAAACATCGACACCGCGGAAGGCAAGGCCGCCGCGCGCGCCATCGCCATCGACCTGATCGGCACCCTGCAAGCGGCCGTCGGCGGCGACCTGACCCGCGTGAAGCGCATCGTCAAAGTCATGAGCCTCGTTAACTCGACGCCAGACTATACCGAACAGCACCTGGTCACCAATGGCGCCTCCGAACTGCTCGGCGAAGTCTTCGGCGACGCCGGCAAACACGCACGCTCCGCCTTTGGCGTGGCCCAGATCCCGCTGGGCGCGTGCGTCGAAATCGAATTGATCGCGGAAGTCGCGTAAATAATAAAAATCCCCTCAGTGAGACAAGTATGAAAATCGAAAATCCAAACCCGATCCAGTGGCACTTCGCCGAACGCGCCGAGCAGCTGCAGGCGTCCTTCATCCGCGAGATCCTGAAAATCACGCAGCAGCCGGAGATCATCTCCTTCGCCGGCGGCCTGCCATCGCCAGCCACCTTCCCGGTCGACGAAATGAAAGCGGCCTTCGACAAGGTCCTGAGCGAAAACGGCAAGGTGGCCCTGCAATACGGCCCTACCGACGGCTACACGCCGCTGCGCAAGTGGATCGCCGATTCGCTGTCCGTGGACGGCGCCAAAATCGTGCCGGAACAAATCCTGATGACCTCCGGTTCGCAGCAAGCGCTGGACCTGCTGGGCAAAGTGCTGATCGACGAAGGCAGCCGCGTACTGGTCGAAACGCCGTCCTACCTGGGCGCGCTGCAGGCATTCTCGGTCTATCGTCCGGAATTCAAATCGGTGGACACCGACGACCACGGCCTGGTGCCGTCGTCGATTGAAAAAGTGGCGCAAGGCGCGCGCCTGCTGTACTCCCTGCCGAACTTCCAGAACCCGACCGGCCGCTCGCTGTCCGTCGCGCGCCGCCAGGAGCTGGTGGAAACCTGCGCCCGTCTCGGCCTGCCGCTGATCGAGGACGATCCTTACGGCGCCCTGAGCTACAAAGGCGCGCCGTCGCCGAAGATGGTGGCCATGAACCCGGACGGCGTGATCTACATGGGCTCCTTCTCCAAGGTCCTGACGCCGGGCATCCGCCTCGGCTACGTGTGCGCCCCGCTGCCGCTGGCGCGCCGCTTGGAGCTGGCCAAGCAGGCGGCCGACCTGCACACTTCGCAGCTGACCCAGATGGTGGTGCACGAAGTGGTGAAAGATGGCTTCCTGGACCAGCACATCCCGAAAATCCGCACCCTGTACGGCGACCAGTGCCAGGTCATGCTGGACGCGATGGCGCAGCACTTCCCGGCCGGCGTGGAGTGGACCAAGCCGGAAGGCGGCATGTTCATCTGGGTCACCCTGCCGAAGCACATCGACGCGATGAAGCTGCTGGACGAAGCGATCGCGCAGAAGGTCGCCTTCGTGCCAGGTTCGCCGTTCTACGCCAACGAGCCGGCCACCAACACCCTGCGCCTGTCGTTCGTGACCGTGCCGCCGGAACGCATCCGTCACGGCATTGAAGTGCTGGGCAAACTGATCGCCGCCAAGATCTAAAACAGGCCTCCGTGGGCGGCGCCCGCCGCCCACAAAAATACAACACCGCCGGCAGCGACTTTGTCACCAAAAGTCACGAAAATGGCCCAATCCTTTAACATCCCGCCAACATTGCTGACACTAACAGGCGCTAGTCTGGCTGCGGTCTGATGCCACCGAGACAACACTCGAAAAAGCGGCAATTTTTTTTCACCGGCAACCGTTGCAAAGCGGTATGATTTGGACGGATAGTCACTTTCAAGTCAGGCCAGCCTTTGTTGAAACGCGCACCCATCATCCTCGCTTTCCCCCTCCGTTGCCGACCCGCGCAACTGACGACTCACGCCAATGCACCCCACCCGGTTAAAGGCGCACCGCAATGAATCCAGGAAGTCTGAGTTATGCCACGCGGCGCGATGCCGCGATACTGATCGTTGACGATGCACCGGAAAATCTCGGCGCGCTGCGCAAGATGATGGTCCAGCAGGGCTATCAGACCTTTGTCGCCACCAGCGGCGAACGTGCGATCAAAATCGCGCGCCGCGTGCATCCCGACCTGATCCTGCTCGACATCATGATGCCGGGGATGGACGGCTACGAAACCTGCCGCCAGCTGAAAAGCCAGGCGGCCACCCAGCGCATCCCCATTATCTTCATGAGCGCGCGCACCGGCACCGAGGATGTGGTGGCCGGCTTCGACATCGGCGCGGTCGACTACATCGGCAAACCGCTGCGCATGCCCGAAGTCTGCGCGCGCGTGCGCACGCAACTGCAAATCCGCATCAGGAGCGAGACCCATGAAGAACAGGCCGAACGCCTGCGCACCATCGTCAACAACATGGCCGAGGGCCTGCTGATTTTCGAAGCCGATGGCCGCATCCAGATGACCAATCCGGCCTGCGACAAATACCTGGGCTACCAGCTGGAGCCGCTGGCGGGCCGCAGCATCCACGACCTGCTCAATCCCCTGGTGGCGCAGGAATACCTGGACTACTTCGCCCGCTACGCGGCGGCGCCGCAGACGGCGCACAACCACGGCACGCGCGAAGTGATCATCCGCCACCGCAACGGCAGCTCGGTGTGCATGGATCTGACCCTGACGCCGATGTACCTGCGCCAGCCGCTGTTCATCGGCCTGCTGCACGACATCACCCACCACAAGCAGTCGGAAGACGCCTTGCAGCGCGCGGCCATGGTGGACCCGCTGACCAAGATCGCCAACCGCCGCCACTTCGACAGCTTCCTGGAAAAGGAATGGCAGCGCGCCATGCGCAGCGGCCAGCCCTTGTCGCTGGTGGTGCTGGACGTCGACCACTTCAAGCTGTACAACGACACGCTGGGCCATCCGGCCGGCGACGCCTGTCTGCAGCAAGTGGCGCAAGCCATCGCCTCGCACGCGCTGCGCCCGACCGACCTGGCGGCACGCTACGGCGGCGAGGAATTCGTGCTGCTGTTCGCGGAAACCGACGGCGACTCGGCCTACCTGCTGGCCGAATCGATCCGGGCGCATATCGAATCGCTGCAAATCCCGCATCCACGCTCCACCACCTCGGCATGGCTGACGGTGAGCATCGGCGTGGCGACCATCCATCCGCACCAGCTGGACAACACCGAATCGCTGTTCGTGGCGGCCGACCGCGCCATGTACCTGGCCAAGGAAGGCGGCCGCAATCGGGTGCAAGTCACCAAGACCGGCGGCGCCGCGCTGGCCGCCGTCAAGGCCATGGCGATGAGCTGACGCCGTCCCTGCTTTTGCGCAGGGCCTTGTGCCCGAGCGGTACGCTGGTCGCCAAGGCCAGCAGCGCACACCCGATGACGCCGGCGCCGCCGGCTTCCTGGAACAGCTTACCGGCGCCGATGGTCCCCAGCGCCACGGCGGCAAAGGTTACCACCACAGAGCGCGACAACAGCGTGCCATCGCGATCCTGCGCCGAGATGAAACTGTTCAGCACAGCCATGATGGCGTAAAAGGCTGCGTTCAGCATCAGCTGTCCGGCAAAGAACAGCGCCGCATCGCGCGCAATAAAGAAACAAGCCACCGCGGCCGCCATCACGGCCAGCGCGGCGATCACGGTCAATCCGCGCCGCACCGCCAGCGCCGGTATGGCCGGCGCCATGGCGCCAAAGAATCCCAGCAGCGAGGACACCGACAGCAGCACGCCGATCTGCGGCAGGGTCAGGCCGATCCGCTCGCCCTGCAACGCCGACACCGCCCACACACCGGCCTGCACGCTGTAGACGCCGGCAAACACACCCCATGCCAGCCAGATCTGCGCCATATCGCGCCGCCGTACCACAGCGGCACCCAGCGCAGGTCCGGGCATCAGCGATGGCAGGCGCACCGCCACCACGCCCAGCGCCACCGTCATCAGAGCCAATCCCTGCCAGATCGAAGGTCCGCTGGCCGCACCGGGAAACAACGTCAATAACGTGAACACGCCTGCCGCCGCCAGGCCGGATAGCAGCAACACCCAGCCCCATAAGCGCTCCGCATCGCGATGCCCTGCCAGGCAAATGCCGACCATGACAATCATCTGTGCCTCGCAAAAACCGACCGCCAGCCGCAGCACGCCAAACAGCGCCGCAGGCATCAACATCGCCGACGCCGCCTGGCATAGCGCCAGCATCAGCAAGGCCGTCGCAGTCGCCCGCCGTGGCGCGCGCCGGGCCAGCGGGGGCAGCACGACGCACCCCGCCAGCATGCCGACCATCTCGGCGCCGGTGAGCATCGTGGCCAGCCCTTCATCCAGGCGCAGGCGCGCGATCGCGTTCGTCACCAGCAGCGGCATCATCGTCGTCCCGCCTATGCCCAGCGCCCACGCACAAGCCAGGATGAAGGTCGGGCTTGGGCGCCGCGTCGCCTCGCCTGGTGTCATTGTCATGGTCTGCCTCCCGGTTGCCGGCGGCCGCGCCGCCGCTTTAGACAAGCTTACGATGGCTACGCCGCGCAAGGGGTCCAAAACGGCCAAACAGGGCCGTGAAACGGCCATTTCGGCGAGGTCCGCTCCTTCCGGCGCCAACCCGTACTATGCTAACGGCATGGTCAAAGCAAGGAGCATCCATGGCAGTCAAACCACGTCTTCCCGATACCGAAGCCGATGTGCCGCCGCACGTCATCCGCCAGGTAATGCAGCTGGTGGCAAGCCGCGGCCACTCGCCGGAACGGCTCTGTAAAGGACTGGGATTCACACCCGAGAACCTGTGCGACTCCAACTTTCGCGTGTCCTACCGCCAAACCAGCCTGCTGGTGCGGCGCGCCATGCAGCGCTGGGGCGATCCGGCGATCGGCATCGCCACCGGCGCACGCCAGACCGTGGTGTGTTTCGGCCTGCCCGGCCTGGGCATGCTCACCTGCTCGACGCTGGGCGAGGCTTTCCAGTACCTGATCAAGTACCAGCGCGCCGCCGGGGCACTGACCACCAACGAAATCAGCATTCCCGACGACCACCATTTCGTCGCCGAGGTATCCACCCGATTTCATGATCCCGAACTGGAACCGTTCTTCATCGAAGAGATCTTCGTCAGCAGCGTAGAAATCGCGCGTGCGCTGGTCGGCTCGCATTTCCGCCCCGCGCGCCTGGAACTGCGCTATCCGCGCCCCGCGTACGCGGCCGCCTACATTGAATACTTCCGCTGCCCGATCATCTTCAACGCGCCGCTCAACCGGCTGATCTGCGACATCGCCTGGTATCACTGTCCCTTGCCGACGCATGACCGCTACATGCAGGGCAGCCTGCAGGTGCAGATCGATCAGTTGCTGGAAACGGCAACGCCGCGAAACGATCTGGTGGAATCCGTCATGAATGAGTTGCGCGGATCGGTGGACGAGGTGCCGGGGCTGGCCAGGATCGGCACGGCGCTCAACCTGAGCGAGCGCACGCTGCGCCGCCGCCTGTCGGAACTGGGCACTTCCTACCAGCGGCTGGTGGACCAGGTGCGCTATGAATGTGCGCTCGATATGTTAAAACGCAGCGAGATGCCGCTGGTCGATATCGCGATGGCGACCGGCTTCACCGACGCGCGCAACTTCCGCCGCGCCTTCAAGCGCTGGTGCGGCATGCTGCCAAATCAGATTCGCCAGGGCATGCCCGCGCCGCGCCTGATCCACGCGGAGCGGGCAGCATCAGTAACTTAAGACAGCTCCCATTTGTCGCCGCGCTGCCGCACCAGCCCGCGCTGCCTGAGCGATTCGAGATAGCGCGCGTGGCCGCGGATACCCTTCTTGCGGAACAGCGGTATCAGCTTGGGCAGCAGGTTAGGCACCAGCATGGCCAGGCGCACCGTCCACGACTCGCTGACGCGTGGATAGCGCTCCAGGCAAGGGCTGTCCAGCATCCGCATCACCTGCCGCGCCACGTCTAACGGCTGCTGCGGCGGGTCCATGAACTGCAGCGTGTTACCGCCATCAAGGGCCTCGCGCATCAGCATCGGCGTCTCGGTCGCGGAAGGCATGACGTTGCCGACCCGTACGCCGTGCCGCGCCTGGTCCATGCCCAGGCAGAGCATGGCGCCGCGCAGGCCGAACTTGGTGGCCGAGTAAATGCCGGTCTCCGGCAGCGGGAAGATGCCGCCCAGTGACACGGTATTGATCACGCGGCCATCGCCGGCGCGCTGCAAGGCGGGAAACGCCAGCCGCGTGAGCACGATGGGTGACAGCAGGTTGATGTTCAACTCACCGAGAATGTTGTCAACCGAGCGCTCCTCGAAATGGCCGGTGCCGGTAATGGCCGCATTGTTGATGAGGATATCGAGCCGGCCAAAGCGCGCCTGCACCTGGGCCAGCAATCCCGGCAACTTGCTGAAATCGGTCAGGTCGACTTCCACGCCGAATGCCGCCGGCCCCAGTTCGGCGGTGGCATGGTCCAGCGCACGCTGGTCGCGGTCCGCCAGCACGCACTGGATGCCGCGCGCGATCAAGCCCCGACAAATCGCCCTGCCTATGCCGCCGGCGCCGCCGGTAATCAGGGCCACCCGCCCCGTTGCTACTGTCGTCATGCCCTCCCCCTTCCCAACTGCATCCAGATCGTTTTGGTTTCCGTGTATTGGTCGTGGGCCAGCAGCGATTTCTCGCGGCCGCCGAAACCGGATTCCTTATAGCCGCCAAACGGCACTCCGGTGTCGCCCTCCGAAAAACAGTTGACCGACACGGTGCCGGCGCGGATCGCCTTGGCCACGCCGTGCGCCGCATCCAGGCTGCTGGTATAGACCGAGGAAGCCAGGCCATAGCTGGTGTCGTTGGCGATGGCCACGCCCTGCGCCACATCGTCAAACGTTAGCACCGACAACACCGGTCCGAAAATCTCGTCGCGGGCGATGGTCATCGATGGCTGCACGGCGTCAAAGATGGTAGGCTCGACAAAGCTGCCGCCACTGTCCTGGCGCACCTGCCGGCCGCCGTAGACAAGTTGCGCGCCTTGCGCCACGCCGCCGGCGATATAGTCCAGCACGCGTAGCATATGCTGCGGTCCGATCATGGCGCCCACGCGGGTGGCGGGATCGAGCGGGTCGCCAACGCGCCATTGGTCGAAAGCGCGCTTGAGCTCCTCCAGCAGTTCGTCCTTGCGCGAGCGGTGGACGATCAGGCGCGAGCCGGCGCTGCAATTCTCCCCCTGACAGAACAAGGCGCCCAGCGCCACCTGTTGCGCCACGCCGGCCAGGTCGCCTGCATCGGCCAGCACCAGCGCCGGGCTCTTGCCGCCACATTCGAGCACCACCCGCTTCATATTCGACTCGGCAGAATACTTGAGAAACAGGCGTCCGACCTCGCCGGAACCGGTAAAGCTGAGGCAATCGACGTCGCGATGCCGTCCCAGCGCCTGCCCCACCGTCTCGCCGTAGCCCGGCACGATATTCAACACCCCATCCGGCACGCCCGCCTCCAGCGCCAGGCGTCCCAGCACCAGCGCGCTCAGCGTGGTTTGCTCGGCCGGCTTGATGACGATGGAATTGCCGCTGGCAAGGGCCGGCCCTATCTTCCAGCCGGCCAGATACAAGGGAAAATTCCACGGCAGGACGGCGCCGACCACGCCGACCGGCTCACGCACGATCATCGCCACCACGTCGGAGGCGGTGGGCGCGACCTGGTCGTACAGCTTGTCGGCCGCTTCCGCATGCCAGCGCAGACTCTCTATCATGTCGGGCAAATCCGCCGCCAGCGCATCGCGTATCGGCTTGCCTGAGTCCAGGCTCTCCAGCAATGCCAGCATCTCGATATTTTCCTCGACCAGATCGGCCAGCCGCAACAACACCTTCTTGCGGTGCTTGGGCGACGCGCGCGACCAGTCGCCGCGCTCGAATACGCGGCGCGCGGCGCTGACCGCATCATCGACCTCCAGCGCGCCGCAGCGGGCGATGCCGGTCAGGCGCCGGCCGGTAGCCGGATTGACGGTGTCGAACTCCTCGGCCGAAATGGCGTTGACAAAGCGGCCGCCGATCAGTGCGCGGCTTTCAAAGTCCAGCAGCGCGGCCTGCCGCTGGTAATACTCCAGGTTTTTTTCCATGTGTCGTCTCCTCATGCCGCCGCGCGCGCGGGGGCCAGCCGGGTGGCCGCGACGTCGGCACGCAGCTTGTCGTAGTAGGTCTCGCTCAATTCCGGCCACCCCATCTTCTTGCGCAGGCGCTTGAGATACGACTTGAGCGCATGCGCCTCCAGGTACACCTCATGCCGCTGCGAGTTCACGAAAGTGAGCCCGCCCGACAAATCGGGATCGTCATCGACAATCAGGCGGTCGAAGCGGCTAGCGCTCGCGGGGTTGTCCAGCTGATCGCGCAAATAGGCGGCGATCATGAACGCCTCCGTGTCGAACAGCTTGTAGGCGCTGGAGTTGGTTTCCACGTAACCAATGCCAAACAGGTTGCGGTGATCGCGGCTGAACATCGACAAATACAGCTGCGGCCTGCCGCCGCGCCATTCGAAGTACTCGGCCGCGTACTTGCAACTCCACTTGTAGCCGGTGGCATAAATCACCAGATCCAGCTTTTCGCGGCTGCCGTCCTTGAAGACCACGTCGTCGCCATCGTAATACGCCACATCCGGCTTGACCGCGATGTTGCCATGCTGGAGATTGTGCAGCAGCTGGGAGTTAAGCAGCGGATGGCTTTCGAACAGCCGGTGGTCCGGCCTGGGCAAGCCAAAGCGGGTCAGATCGCCGGTAAACATCTTCAGCAGGACACTCATGATCGGCCGCGCAAGCCAGATCGGCAGCGGCGGGCCGCTCTCGCCCACCTGATCGGCCGGGATGCCAAACAAATGCTTGGGAATGAAGTGGTAGCCGCGCCGCATGCTGATGAAGGCGCGCCGCGCACGCTGGGCCGCGTCGCACGCGATGTCCGCGCCGGAATTGCCGGCGCCGATGATCATTACCCGCTTGCCTGCAAACTCGTCGCTGCTCTTGTAGGTGACCGAATGCCGTATCTCGCCATTAAACTGGCCCTTCACTTCGGGCATATTGGGATCCCAATTGCAGCCGGTGGCGCAGATCACCGCCAGATAACGGCGACGGCTGCCATCGGCCAGCGTGACCAGCCACTTGCCGCTGCGCTCCTTGAGCACATGCTGCACGGCCATGTTGAAGCGGATCGCCTGGCGCAACCCGAACGCCTCCGCGTAGCTGCGTACATAGCTTAGTATCTGCTGATTGGTGGGATAGTCCGGATACGATTTCGGCATCGGAAAGCCGATAAAGCCCGACAAATCGCGCGACGAGATGAAATGCGCCGACTCATAAATAGGGCTGCCCGGGTTGCGCATGTCCCAGATCCCGCCCACGTCCGAATGGCGCTCGAATTGTTCATATGCCAGATTCATGGCCTTGAGCGCACGCGCCGCCGACAGCCCGCCCGGTCCCGCGCCAACGATACATACCGCGTTGCCGCAATCAGTAATGTCATTTGTCATCTGTGTTCTCCTCCAACGTTGAATAGTCCCGGGGATCATTGTGCAAACAAAGCTCCCGGCCAACGGGGGCGGAAAGGCCAGGCGGGGAGCCCCAAACGGCCAAAACATCAATGAGGGCGCTGGCGCAACAACGACGAGGCCTTGGCCATATCGGCATCCTTGAATGTCCGCCCAGGCCCCCAGCGCGGCAAGGCAGGCATCTACATTGAGGAAAAATCAAACCACCCGAGGAGATATCGTGAAGCCCTACGTACCACAGCCGCCATCGAGCCACCTGCGCACTCTTGCGCACAGTATCGCCATCGCCTTTGCCGGCGCCGTTGTTCCGCATGCGGCACATGCCGACGAGGAAATGCAAAAAATCATTGTCACCGCCCAATCGCGGGCACAATCTGCCCGGGAGGTTCCGATCTCGATGGAGGTGGTCACCGCGCGTGATATCGGCAATCTCGGTGCGCGTAATCTGGGCGATCTGACCGGCTACCTGCCTGGCCTGCAAGTCGACGCGACCCAGGCCACGCAGCCTGTATTCGGCATACGCGGCGTGCAGGCTGGCGACATCGGCATCGGCACGGATACTCCGGTCGGCATTTACGTGGACGGCGTCTATACTGGCAAGACCGGGGGCGCGCTGATGAATTTTGTCGATATCCAGCGGGTGGAGGTGCTCAAGGGGCCACAAGGCACGCTATTTGGCCGCAACAGCGCGGCCGGCGCCATCGCCGTCGTCACCAATGAGCCGGAGTCCGGCTTCGACGCCTCGGGCCACCTCAGGATCGGCGACTACGGCCGCGCCAATGCCGATGCGATGCTGAACATGCCGCTGGGCGCCAGCACGGCCGCGCGCCTGGTGTTCGTGCGCGCCGCCAGCGATGGCTGGGCGCGCAATGCCACCACCGGCAATCGCACTGCGGGGGATAACTCGTGGGCCACGCGCCTGACGCTCAAGCAGAACATCAGCGATGCCACGCTGCTGCTGTCATGGGAGCATGAGCAGATGCGCCAGCACGGTTGGCCCGCGTTCGGCGTGATCAAGAATCCAGACCTGCCCATGGCCACCTACGCCGGCGCATTTGACGCCACCTACGTCGCCAATTTTGTGGACCCGCGCAAGGCCAGGCTGGAAAACAATATCGACGGCCGCGAGGCCCGCATCTTCGACGGCGTCACCTTGCGCGCCGAACTGCCGCTGGGCGGTGTCATGCTGCGTTCAACCACGGCCTACCGCACCTTCTCCACCTATAATCTGCTCGACAATGATGGCACCGCGCGCACCGACTTCCTGCTGGAGACGCTGGACCGCAAGCAGGCCTACAGCTGGCAGCAGGAATTCAAGCTATCGGGCGCCACGGCCAGCCTGGACTGGGTGGCCGGCGTCAGCTTCTACGACAACCGGGAGCGCCAGCATAGCGCAGCCATCGTCAACACGGCCACGCTGGACAACATCAGCGTGATGCAGGGCGGCGGTGCCGATTTCGCCGCGCTGTTTGCGGGCCTGGGCGCGGCCGGCGCTCCGGGCGTGGACGGTGCGTCGGCTTTCGACTGGCAGGAAAACAACTATGCCCGGCTCCACACCCGCGCCGCCTCGCTGTATGGGGATCTGATATGGCGCCTGACGCCCGCCACACGGCTGACCACAGGCCTGCGCTGGAGCCGCGACCGCAAGGACATGCAATGGCATACGCCGGGGCGACAATCGCCGGCACTGGACCAGATACTCAACACTTACGGAGCGGCCGCAGGACTGGATGCGTCAGTATTGCCGCCGAACGCCATCTTCGCCGCCGCCGGCCGGCTGGCCGCAGTGCCGGTCAATGCGGCCAGCAGCTGGAGCGATTGGAGCCCGCGCCTGGTGCTGGACCACAAGCTGCAAGCAGACTTGCTTCTGTTTGCATCGCTGTCGCGCGGCTACCAGGCAGGCGGCTTCAATGTGTTCGCGCCACCGAATCCGGCATCCGCTAACCCGCGCGAGCGCGATCCGAGTTTCAGTCCCGAGAAGATGACCAATCTGGAACTCGGCTTTAAGCTGTATGCGCCATCACTGCGAGCCACCCTGAACGGCTCCTTGTTCGTCTATCGCTTCAAGAATCTGCAGGATGTCAAGCTTGGGGGCAGCAGCGCCATCCCCACCTACAATATCGTCAATAGCGACCAGCAAGCCAAAGGGATAGACCTCGACGGGAGAATTCGCATCGCGCCGTGGCTCACCGCGTTCGCAGGTGCGGAGTTTATCGATCAAACCTATCAGCGCTATCAAACCACCGGCGACAGCGGCGTGGCACTCAACTTATCCGGCCAGCCGGTCGGCACGCCGGCTTTCAGCGGCATGGCCGGCTTCAACGCAAGCTGGGACGCGCTGAATGGACGCCTCAGCACCACGCTGCAGGCAAATTACCACAGTGCGGCCCGCTGCAATGACGATACCCGTGCGCTGCAATGTCTGAACGCGCCGGCCTTCCGCACCGGTACTGCCGGCGGCAAGGCCGATCTGCGGGTGGGCTGGGATTCGGCCAGCGGCAAGTTCGGTATCGGCCTTCTGGTTAACAACCTGTTCGACAAACGTTACGTCTACAATCTGGACGGCCAGACCAAGATGGTCGGCCTGCCTTACAGCAGCGTAACGCCGCCACGCACCATCTCCCTGGAATTGCGCTCCAGCTTATAACTGCCGGGGATAGCCGATGATGTCGGCAATTTGCCGGTACATCGGCTGCAACTGCTTGTACATCTTCAGGTACACGCGGCGATACAACTGATCGTAGATTTTCTGGTTGGCGGCGATCGGATGAAACACCCGGCCGAGGCGCGTCATGGCGCGGGTGGCGGCGTCGAAGTCCTTGTGCAGGCCCAGTCCCGCCGCGATCGCGATCGCGGCGCCCAATCCCGAGGTTTCGTAGACATGCGCGCGCGCAGCCGGCAGGCCGAAGATGTCGGCCGTGAGCTGCATCGCCGCGTCGCTCTGCGAGCCGCCGCCGGCGATGCGCAGTTCGGTCACCGCCACGCCGCTGCGCTTTTCGATGCGCTCCTTCCCTTCCCTCAGCGCGTACGCCAGTCCTTCAAGGATTGCCCGGTACATATGGGCGCGCGTATGGACGTCGCCGAAACCGATCATCGCGCCCTTGGCTTCCGGACCGGGGATGCGGATGCCGGGACTCCAGTAAGGTTGCAGCATCAGGCCCATGGAACCGGGCGGCACCTCGTTCACAAGTTGATCGAACATGGCTTCCGGCGCCATGCCCTGCTGCGCGCCGGCCATTTGCTCCAGATGACCGAACTGCTCCTTGAACCAGTTGACCATCCAGTAGCCACGGAAGATTTGCACTTCGGTGCTGTACGCGCCCGGCACCGCCGCCGGATAAGGCGGTATGAAGGGCGTCACTTCGACATATTTTTTGCTGGTGGTGTTGATGGTGGCCGTGGTGCCATAACTCAGGCAGGCGATGTGCGGCTCAAGGCTGCCGGCGCCGATGACTTCACAGGCTTTGTCGGCGGCGGCGGCCACCAGCGGCGTGCCTTGCGGGATGCCGGTCGCTTCGGCAGCAGCGGCGGTGATGGCGCCGATCACGGTGCCCGGCGCCACCAGTTCCGGCAACATATCGGCGCGGACTTTGAGCGCTTCCCATTTCCAGTCCAGCGCACCGGCCCACCGGTGGCGCTTGTAATCGAACGGCAGGTAGGCGACTTGCGAGCCGGTCGAATCGACATGGCGCCCACACAGGCGGTAGTTAAGAAAGCCGGACAGCAGCAGATATTTGTGGGTTTGCGCCCAGATTTCCGGCTGGTGTTCGGCAATCCAGTTGATTTCCGCTTCACGGCGGAAGTATTCGATGGTGCTTTCCACACGCGCCACTTTAAAGGCGGCGCGCCACCACCAGCTAAGTGCTCTTTGCTTGCCCACACGGCGCTGATCCAGCCAGGTGATGGCGGGCCGCAGCACCCTGCCGTCCCGGTCCAGGTTCACCACGGTGCCGCGCTGGGTGGTGACGGCGACACCTTTGACGGCGCTGCGCGGGACATCGGTGGATTGCCACAACTGCTGGCAGGCCGCGGCCACCGCTTCCCAATAACCGTCGGCGTCATGCTCGGCCCAGCCGGGATGATCGGAAAAATAGGCTTGCAGATGGATTTGCGATTTGGCCGCAAGGTTGCCGTTCAAATCGAACAGCAAAGCGCGCACGCTCTGTGTGCCATTATCGATGGATAGCAGGTATTGGTCCGCCATGATGTCTCGTTATCGTTTTGGTAGATTGTAATGCGTAGCCCACAGGGCGAGGTAGGCTTCCTGCTCGGCGGCCCACTGCTCGTCGCTCCAGCCCAACTCCGGCTGACAAATGGCGCGGATGCGCGGCAGGACGCCGACCCCGCCGCCACGGAGCTGGATGCCGATGCGCGTGCGGCGCAGCAGCAGGTCTTCGAGCCTGCACACGTCCTCGTGGCGCGCGGCCCAGCGCAGTTGGGCCCAGATGGTTTCCGTGCCGGGGATGTTGGCCAGTTCGCCCTCCTGCGCCGCATCCACCAGCGCCTGCGCCGATGCGCCATAGCGGCCTTGCAGGCGTAGCGCCTGGCCGGGCGGCAGGCCGGGCGTGTAGCGCAACGGTAGCGATGCGCCGAACACCGGCAGCGGCGTCAGTTGGTCTTGCAGTTCGGGGAGCCGGGTAGCCGCCAGCTTGAGGGCGTCCAGCGCAATCACACGGAAGGTGGTGAGCTTGCCGCCGGTGACGGTCAGCAGACCGTCTTCCAGCCAGATGACATGGTCGCGCGCCGCCTTGGACGGATCGACCTTGCCGCTGTCGATAACCGGACGCACGCCGGCGTAGGTGGCGATGATATCGTCGTCGCCCAGTTGCAGCTGCGGGAACTGGACGCGCAACGCCGCCATCAGGTAATCGCATTCGGCGCGGGTAATGACCGCCTCGCGCGACAGGTCCTCCGCATGATCGACGTCGGTGGTGCCGACCAGTGTGACGCCCTCCCACGGATAGGCGAAGACCGGACGGCCGTCGGACGGGTGCATCAAACTGATCGCCTGCGCCAATGGCAGCCGCCACGCCGGCAGCACCAGATGGCTTCCCCGCAAAGGCCGCAACTTCGGTCTCGCCGCCCCCTCCCTCGCCGTCCCGCCACCCGGCGTCGCGACGCCGCCTGCCGTCACTGTAACGCCAGTCTCAGCGCCGTGCTGGCAGTCGCCTGGGTGCCCATCGCGGCCGTGCTGCACACGCAAGCGATCAGCCCAGGCACCGGTGGCGCTGATCACCAGCCGCGCGCGCACCTCGTGCTGTGCGCCGCTCAAATCATCGCGTAACCGCACGCCGCATACCTCGCCGCTCCGCTCCTGCCCGCCCGTCCGCACACTGCCAGCCGGCCGCGCGTCATTGGCCATGGGGCGCCCCTCGCGCAGCAGCGACTCGACGGCCATATAGTTTAGCGCGATGCCGCCGTGCCGGCGCGCTTCCTGTAGCACGCGCAGCACCAGCCGCGCATCGTCCGTCTTGGCGTCCATGTAGACCATCCCGCCTTGCAAGCCTTCCGTCGCCACATTGGGCGCCATCGCCATAAACGCATCGCGCTCAAAGTAATGCCGTCCACGCTGGCCCGCCATGCGATCATAAATCGCCAGCCCGACCAGAAATGCCCGCTTGCCCGGCTTGCGTCCCGCATAATCGCCAAACGCAAAACTCTGCGGCTCCACCAGCCCGGCCGCTTGCCGCAGCAGGTGCTCGCGCTCGTGCACCGACTCACGCGTCAGGCCAAACTGCCCCTCCTTCAAATAGCGCAAGCCGCCGTGCACCAGTTTTGAAGACCTGCTCGACGTTCCCCACGCAAAATCGCGCTGCTCCACCAGCAGCGCGCGCAAGCCGCGCCGCGCCGCCTCCAGCAAAATCCCCGCCCCGGTAATGCCGCCGCCTATCACCACCACATCCCAGGGGCCGGCGGACAATGCACGCCCGCTCATGGCAGCAGCTTCCCGGGGTTCATCATCCCCTGCGGATCCAGATGCTCCAGCAAGGCCCGCAGCGACGACATGCCAAGCCTCCCCTTCTCCGCCGCCAGATAAGGCGCATGATCGGTTCCCACGCCGTGCTGATGGCTGATGGTGCCGCCATTCTCAACAATCGCCATGCTGGCGGCCTTCTTCAAAGCCTTCCAGCGCGCCAGATCGGACTCATAGTCGCCGGCCAGGCGGTACACAAAGGTCGTATAAACACTGGCGCCCTGCGCATACAGGTGCGACAGGTGCGTGTAGGCATGCGCCTGCTCCCCGAACTCTCCCAACGCCGCGCTGGCAGCCGACTCCACGGCCTGCATCATGCCCTCCACACGAGGCCAGTCCACCGCCGTCTCCACCGTATCGATGGCGTAGCCATGCGACCACGCCGCGTTACGCAGATACACATTGCGGAAACGGTTCTGCTTCCACTTCTCGCCCATGTAGCGGCCAACGTGCACGCCGCCATGCGGCGCAGCCAGACGCAAAGCCTCGCGCAATGCGGCGAGCGCCAGCCGCTTGCTGCCGCTCACGCCGATCATCAGCATGCACCTGCCCTCTCCGCACCCGCGCAGCGACAGATAGCCCTCCAGAAGCGAGATCAACTTCTTGTGTCCTGCCAGCGCCAGCATGGTGGTGGTCTCCAGTGCATTCGACAAGCGCAGCATGGACAACGACAAGCCGGCCTGCACGATCTGCCGCACGGCCATCTCCGCCGCCGTCCAATCTGGGAGGAACACGGCATGAAACGCTTCATATGCCGGCACCCGCGCGACCCGCACCGTGGCCTCGGTCAGGATACCGAGACGTCCCTCGGAACCCAGCACCATCTCTCGCAAATCCGGTCCCGCCGCCGACGCCGGAAAGGTCGGCAGATGCAGCGTGCCGGACGGCGTCTCCAGCGAACCGCCACGGAACATCTGCTCGATGCGGCCATAGCGCAAGGACTGCTGCCCCGACGAGCGCGTAGCCACCCAGCCGCCCAGTGTGGAATATTCAAACGACTGCGGAAAGTGCCCCAGCGTATAGCCGCGCGCCCGCAACTGCGCTTCCAGGTCCGGCCCCAGCACACCGGCGCCAAACGTCGCCAGCTGCGACTCGGTATCCAGATACAGCAACTGCCGCATGCGCGTCATGCTCACCGTCAGCGATGGCGCACCGCCAGGCGCCGTCAGGTGCCCTGCCACGCTGGTGCCGCCGCCGTGCGGTATCAGCGCGACGCCATACTGCTGCGCATACCCGATCAGATCGCGCACATCCTGCGCGCTTTCCGGATAGGCCACACCGTCCGGCGCCGCGCCGATCACGCCGTAGCGCAAGCGCAGCCAGTCCGGCAAACTCTGACCGAGCGCATGGCGCAGGCGCACCTCGGCCGACGTATCGACCAGGCGATGCGCCGGCAAGCGCGAGGCCGGAATCTGTGCGCACGCCTCGGCAAGCGCCGCATCCGCCACCGGCCTGCCGCTGCCGATGCGCTGCGCCAGAAACGCCAGCGCATCCGCGCTCAGCGCAAACTCGACCGACTCATCTCCCCAACCGTTCCAACGTCTCATTGTTTTGTTCCCTCCCCGATGGCGCTATACTGCTTATTCACCACTTAAGATTAAAACAACGCCACCCTCTGGTATTGCGCATTCATGACATCCGCCTTGTTCGATCATGCCAACCGCGTCGCCGGCTCCTATTTGCAGCCCTTGCTGGAAGCGGCGGCACGGCGCGGCGTGAGCGCGCAGGCGCTGGAACAGGCAGCCCGGCTGCCGGCCGGCGCGCTGGAACCACTGCCGGAATCCCTGCCGGCCGACGACTATGTGCGCCTGCTCGACATCGGCGCCGAACTGGCCAACGATCCGCATTTCGGCCTGCACGTGGGCCAATGCGTCAAGCTGGGCACCTACACCGTGTACGGCCTGATTTTGCTGAGCTGCCGCGACTTCGGCCAGGTGTTCGAACAAACCATGCGCTATGAACAGCTGGCGCACGATCTGGGCCGCTCCAGCATCGACATCGATGACGATGTGGCTAGCTACCGCTGGCACAGCAACTACAGCAACGCCCAGCGCCATCTGGTGGACAGTGTGTTCTCCGGCATCCGCGTTTTCGGCAACTGGCTGGCCGGGTTCCCCCTGCCCGCCAACGAACTGCGGCTGATGCACGACGGCGGCCCGCCCGCGCTGCGCGAAGAGTATGTGCTGGCGCTGGGCGACATGCCCATCTTCGGCGCCGACGCCAACGTGGCCCGCTTCAATGCCGCCATGCTCGCCTGGCCAGTGCCGAATGCGGACGTCAGCCTCTACCCGGTATTGCAACAGCACGCGGAACAGCTGCTGCGGCAGCGCGGCGCCAGCCAGCCGCCGGCCATTACCCAGCAGGTGCACGCGGCCATCGTCGCCAATCTGGCGCAGGGGCAGGTGCGGCTGGCCTCCATTGCCGACGAACTCAAACTGTCGCCGCGCACCCTGCAGCGCAAGCTGAGCGAGGCCGGCGCCACTTTCCAGCAAGTGCTGGATCAAGCGCGCTTCGCGCTGGCCAAGGATTATCTGCGCCGTCCGGAACTGAGCCTGATCGATATCGCCTTCCTGCTCGGCTACCAGGAGCAAAGCGCCTTCAATCACGCGTTCAAGGAATGGGCCGGCGTCAATCCCGGCGCTTACCGCAACAGCTAAATCGAATTGCCGCGCACGCGGACGAAAGGCCCGATACAGCGATCGAGACTGCGCTCCACGCACATCACGAACAGATTGCCGCTCGGGTTGAATTGCAGGTAGTTGGTGATCGGCTTGCCCGGCTTGGTGACCTTGCCGCTGCAATCCAGCTTGCCGTTATCCTTGACGATGGTGTCGGTCTCTTCGTAGAAACCGTCCTTGTCCGGCTGTTCGCTGATGGTGAAGACGGATTCGGCCACCTCCTCGTTGCTGAACACCAGCGTGGTGCCATCGGCGCGGATGCGGTACGTCTCGCTGCATGAACCGTCCGGCAACGTGATGCGCCAGGTGCCGATGATGGGATGATCCTGCCGCAGCGGGGCGCCGTGCGCCACCGCTGCCGCCAGCGCCAAGGCCAGCGTTACCGCCACTCGCATCCGCATCGCACACCTCCGCTTATTTTTTTGCCGCCGCTTTCCGCTGCCAAGCATAGACCGTCCCCGGATCCCCGGGCGCACCACAGAAACTGTGCGCCTGTCCCTTTATAGCTGATGCACCAGCCGCACCGGCAGCCGGTCCGGCGTCATGGTAAAGGTAAAGCATTCCTGCGCGGGCGGTGCACCCGGCACGCGCTCCAGTGCAAAGTGCCGCGCCAGCATGGACATCGCCATCTTGATCTCGGCCATGGCCAGATAGCGCCCCGGACAGAAGCGCGGCCCGCCGCCGAACGGAAACAGCTTGCGGCCCGGATCGTCGCCCTGCCCGTTCGCGCCTTCCAGCCAGCGCTCCGGCAGGAAGCGCTCCGGCTGCGCCAAATCGTTTTCGCGTTCGGACGAGTGACGCAGCAGCATGAAGATCACCGTCCCCGCCGGCACCGCCAACTCGCCCAGCATGGTGTCCTGATTGGTTTCGGCAGCCATGAAAGGCCCCACCGGCTTGAGACGCATGGCCTCGCGCGTGGCGGCGTCGATGTATTTGAGCTCATCGAGCAGACGATAATCATCCAGCACCGCACGCGCGCCCAGCACCTGCCGCGCCTCCTGCGCCATGCGCGCCGCAGCCTGGGGATGATCGCCCAGGAACTCCAGCAGCCAGCCCATGGTGTTGGAGGTGGTGTCTTCGCCGGCAAACACCATGGTGATGGCGTTGCCGATCACCTCCGCATCGGTAAAACCGGAATCGGCTTCGTCGCGTGCGACGATCAGCGCTTCCAGCATATTGGAAGGCTTGTGGCGCAAAGCCGGGTTCTGCGCGATGCGCTGGCGCGCGTCAGCGATAAAGCCGGCCACCGCGCTCTGGATGCGCGCCGCCGCCGCAGTGGCCTCGTGGTCCTGCGCGCGCTTCAGCACCGGCACGCGCCAGTAGGTGAACGGCGTGGTGAGCCGGCGCGCCACGGTCTTGAACAAGAACTCGATATCGCGCTGCAGCGGATGCTCCTCCAGTTCCAGCGTGTTGATGTCCTGTCCCATCGCCAGGCCGATGGTCACATCCAGCGTGTAGGCTTTCAGATCGCGCAGCAGGTCGACCGGCTGGCCGGCGGCCATCAGACGTTCCCAGCGCAGGCGCAGACGGTCCGTCATCGCCACCAGCGTGGGAAAGAAGCTATGAATCACCTCCGGCGTCAGCGCCCGCATCACCAGCTTGCGCTGGCGGCGCCAATCCTCGCCCTCGGCGGTAAACAGGCCGCGCGTGCCGACCTCGTTCAGCATCTCGGCCGAGCGGGTGGAGCGGCGTATAACGTCCGGACGGTCGCGCAGCAGCCCGGCGATCAGGCTGCGGTCCGCGGTGACCAGCATCTGGCGACGCATGACGCTGAAACGGTAGAGCGGACCGTATTCACGCGCCCAGTCCTCCATCACCTGATGAAAAGGCCGGGCGCGTATTTCGCGTATATTGCCGAACAGCGGGCGCCCCTTCGGCCCCGGCAAATCCGCGATGCGGCGCGGCGGCGCCATGCCCGGTGCTAGTTCCATGGTATTTTTTTCCATATCGTGCTTGTCTCCGCGTACACTATATCTCACAATGTTGACGATATACTCACTCGCCGGAGGAAGCAAATGCTGTCGCACGTTTATGTGGGAATTAACAACTTTGAAGAGGCGCTGCCGTTCTATAGCGCCGTGATGAAGGAACTGGGCGCGCGCCAGCGCTTCGTCGACGCGCACCGGCCCTGGGCGGCGTGGCAGCCGGCGGAAGGCGCACGGCCGCTGTTCATCATCGGCGCGCCATACGACAATCAACCGGCAAGTTGCGGCAACGGCCAGATGCTGGCGCTGATGGCAACGTCACGGGAGATGGTGGACCGCGCCTATGCGGCGGCGCGCGAACATGGCGGCGCCTGCGAAGGCGCGCCGGGCCTGAGGCCGCAGTATCACGCCAGCTACTACGGCGCCTACTTCCGCGACCCGGAGGGGAATAAGCTGTGCGTCGTCTGCCACGACGCACAAACTACTTAGGCCAGCGCTTCCCTGGCCGCTTCTTCGGGCGTGAGCCCTTCGTAGAACTGGTCGGTGAACCATTCGACCTGTTCTTCTATGTGTTCCTGCGCCTGCTGCTGCGTGGCGCCGCCCTTGACCAGGAAACCCTCCACTTCGATGCACCAGTTAATCAGCTCCAGGGTTTCCGGATCCAGCTCTTCTTTTTTCTTTGCCATGATGACTCCTTACTTCTCGGGGTACAGCACTACCTGCAGGTAGTTGTTCGTGTCGAAGTAGCGCTGCGCGGCCTGTTTCAGGTCCGCCACGGTCAGGCCGTTCACGCGCGACTCGTACGTCAGTATATCCTCTGGATTGGCATTGTTGAAGAACGCATTCTGCAGGGACGCCATCCAGTAGCCGTTCTCGCGCATGCCCTTGCGGTAGTTCTTGATCCACGCGGTCTTGACCTTGTTCAGGTCCGCTTCTTCCACGCCGTCGTGCTTGATCTTGTCGATCTCGGCGAAGGTGGCGGCCAGCACCTTGTCCACATTCTCCGGCGCGCACGGCAGGCTGGCGTTGATGGTGTAGTTCCCGTAGGGGATGCGGCTCATGCTGCCGCTCATGCCGCCGCTGTACATTGCGCCCATCTTTTCGCGCAGGGTTTCGATCAGCTTGATATTCATGACTTCCACCAGCGCCTGCAAGCGCATGCGCGCGGCGCGCGAGTACTCCACCTCGCCGGTAAAGGACAGGGAGATGGTGCTCTTCGGCTCCGCGCCGGCATGCACTTCTTTCTTCACCACGCCCTTGATCGGCCGCACACCCTCGTCCTTGAAAGCGACCGGAATCTCGCCGACGGGCAGGCTGGCAAGATAGGTGGCAATCAACGGCTTGATCTTCTCCACTTCAAAACTGCCGACGATGAAGAAGGTGAAGTCGCGCGCGCTGGACATGCGGCTGTTGTAGATATCAAGCACGCGGTCCAGCGCCAGCTGATCGAAGTCGGCCGGCTTGGCGGCGCGCAGCACGCGCGGACTGTTGTTGTACAGCGTGGCTGTCACGGTATCGTGGAACACCGACTCCGGCCGCGCCAGATTGTTCTGCGCCAGTTCGCGCTGGCGATCGACATAGGCGCTGTAGATGGCCGCATCCTTGCGCGGCTGCGTCATCTGCAGGTAAACCAGCTGCAGCATGGCCTCCACGTCGGTACTGCCGGAGCTGCCGCCCACCGACTCGTTGAGCGAGCTGACGGCCGCGCTGGAACTGACGCTCTTCCCGGCCAATACCTTCACCAGGTCGTTGGGCGTGTAATTCAACACGCCCATCTGGCCGACGATGCTGCTGGCATAGTGCGCGGCAAAGACGTCGCTGTCCGGCAGCAGCGACCAGCCGCCGTAGCGCAAGCCGCCGAGGATCACCTGGTCGTTATTGAAGTCGGTCGGCTTGAGCACCACCTTCACGCCGTTGCTCAGCGTGAGCTCGGTGGTGCCGATACTTGCGTTGACCTTTTCGCTGACGATGCTGCCAGCCTTGGGCGGCTTGGACATCAGCTGGGTCGCATAGACCTTGTCTTCCAGCGGCTTGACGTCGATCTTTTCGGCGGCGTTGGCGGTGGCCAGCAGTTCAGCCGCCTTCGGCTGCGCAACGCCCTGCTTCTCGACCCCGGTATAGATCACCAGTTTGCTCTGGTTGTATGGAATGGCGGCGCGCACGGCGGCGTTCACCTCATCCAGCGTAATGCCCGGTATCAGTTCGGTGGCGTAGCGGTATTCCGCCGCCGTGCCGGGAATCGACTCCTGTTCCAGGAAGTTGCGGATGTATTCCGCCGCATAGCCGGACGAATCGGACTTGTCGCGCTCATTGTAGATGCGCGCATAGTTGCGCAGCATGCCCTTCTTGGCGCGCTCCACTTCCGCCGCGCTAAAACCGTACTGGCGCGCGCGCTGATCCTCTTCCACCAGCGCGTTGATGGCCGGCGTGGCGCCGCCCTTGCCCAGCACCGCGCCGGCGCCGAAGGAACGGTAGCCGCGCACGATCTTGTTCATGCCGCTGCCGCCTTGCAGGAAGGGCGGGTTGGCTTGCTGCGTCAATTCATACATGCGCTGGCTGAGAATAAAGCTGTACATACCCTCGATCAGCTTCTGACGGTAATCGGCTACCGTTTCCTCAGCAGGCTGGGATTGAATCGGATAACGGATGTAGACCGTATTGGCGCTGACTTCCTTGTCGGTGAAGACAACGCCTTCGGATTCCGCGCGCTCCGGAATCTGCGCGTACTCGCGTGGACGCGGGTTGGCCGGATTTTTCAGCTGGCTGAAATGCCGCTCGATCAGGCGCTGTGCATCGGCCGGCTCGATATCGCCCACCACCACCACGGCCATCAGGTCCGGACGATACCAGTCGCGGTAGAAGCGCTTGATGGCGTCGTACTTGAAGGTCTTGAGGATGTCCTCTTTACCGATCGGCATGCGCTCGGCGTAGCGCGAGCCATTCAGCACCTTGGGCAGCACCACCTTGTTCATGCGGTCGTCCACACCTTTACCGAGGCGCAGTTCCTCAAGCACGATACCGCGCTCGCTGTCGATATCCTCGTCGTTGAAGGACAAACCATGCGCCCAATCCTCCAGCACCTGGAAGCCCTGCTCGACGACTTCCTTTTTATCGGTCGGTATCGGCAGGATGTACACGGTTTCGTCGAAACTGGTGTAGGCATTGAGGTCCGCGCCGAATTTCACGCCAATCGACTGCAAATACGAAACCAGCTCGTTGCGCTTGAAGTGGGTGGAACCGTTGAAAGCCATGTGTTCCGTGAAGTGCGCCAGCCCTTGCTGATCCTCATCCTCCAGGATGGAACCCGCCTTGACCACCAGCCGCAATTCCAGTTTCTTCTCCGGACGGCCGTTTTTCTGGATGTAATAGGTCAAACCATTGGCCAATTTGCCAACTTTTACCTGCGGACCGACCGGGATTTTGTCACTGAGCTTAAGATTGTCGGCTTGCGCCGTGAAAGTACAGGCCAGAATTACAGCGCCGCACAGGGTACGCAGGGTAATCAACTTCGTCTCCGGAGACTTGGATTTTTTTAGAGAACAGCTACCATACACTGAATTCCTTAATTTGGGCTAAAATCCTCGCTGCCTGCCGCCCGGCAGGTAACAACAACGTCTTCGGGGCGGGGTGTAATTCCCCACCGGCGGTAAGGTTCTCAACTAAGCCCGCGAGCGCAGAAATGCGCAGATCTGGTGCAATTCCAGGGCCGACGGTTAAAGTCCGGATGAAAGAAGATGTGCGCTGTACGTATCCTGCCGCCCGAGCCATCGGCGTGGCCGGCTGCGCGTATTCGCTTGCCCTGTCGCGTTCCTAATTTTTCAAGGAGCGTTCCTCATGTTTGACCAAGCTGCAGTATCCCCCTATTCCCTGGTATCCGACGATCTGGAAAGCCGCATGCACGCGGCGCTGGAAGCCATGCGCGCCGGCGTGCCGGTTATTCTGCTGGATGATTTCGACCGCGAGAACGAAGCGGACCTGATCGTCGCTGCCGAAAAAATGACGGTGCAAACCATGGCCATGATGATCCGCGAGTGCAGCGGCATCGTGTGCCTGTGCCTGAGCGCCGACAAGGTGCGCGAGCTGGAGCTGCCGATGATGGCGGCCAATAACGGCAGCCGTTACGGCACGGCGTTCACCGTGTCGATCGAGGCACGCGAAGGCGTAACCACCGGCGTATCGGCGGCCGACCGCGTGACCACCATCCGCGCCGCGACGGCGGCCAACGCCAAGCCCTCGGATCTGGTACATCCGGGCCACGTATTCCCGCTGCGCGCCACGCCGGGCGGCGTACTGGCCCGCAAAGGCCATACCGAAGGTTCGGTCGACCTGGCCACCATGGCCGGCCTCAATCCATCGGCCGTGCTGTGCGAGTTGATGAACCCGGACGGCACCATGATGCGCGGCGCCGACATCGAGCGCTTCGCCGAACACCACCGGATGCCCATCCTGACCATCGCCGAGATGATCGAATGGCGCCAGAAGCATGGTGCCTAAATCGGCTTACCGAGCTTGATATAGCGATACACCAGCAGTAAAGCGCCGGCATATGCCGCTGCGATCAGCGTGAACGCCAGCGGCAGGCGCTGCGCCCACTGGGGCGCCATGTGCATCACAGTGCCCATCATCGCCACCCCAACCAGGGCGCCGACCTGCCGGTTGGCGTTCAGCGCGGCGGCGGCGCTGTTGGCGTTGGCCTTGCCGGCCACCAGCATCACCGTCGCCGTCATGCCCGGAATCGCAATCCCGATCGCCACATTCATCACCACCGCGGCGCTGACCAGCAGCCAATAAGGTGTATCGGGGCGCAGCCCAAGCAGCATCAATACCGCCATTGCCAGCCCTGCCATCAGACCATACAACATCGGCGGCCGGGTGCCGACGCGCGCCGTGATGCGGCCCGAAGTCAGATTGCCGATAGCGAAAGCCGCCATCATCGGTATCAGCTTGACACCGGTCTGCAGCGCATCCGCCCCGCCCTGCTGAATGAATAAACTCAGCAAGAACAGCTGCCCGAACGCCGCAAAATTAATCAGAAACCCGACCCCATTGGCCGCCGCAAACGCCGGCGTCTCGAACAAGGCCTTGGGCAGCAAGGGATGGGCGCCGGTGCGTTCGCGCCGCACCAGCAGCGAGGCCGCGACAAGCGCCGCCGCGCCAACCGCCAGCACCTGCGCCGAGGCCCAGCCCAGCACAGGGCCTTCGATCAGCACAAAACTCAGGGCCGCCAGCGCCACCACACCCAGTACATGGCTCAGCATCGACAAATCGCGCTCATGACGCGCCGTCGCCGGCGCCAGCACCTGCGTCAGCACGATGCCCAGCAAGCCGATAGGCACATTCACCCAGAACACGCTGCGCCAGCCAAATTCGTGTACCAGCACGCCGCCCACCAGCGGGCCGGCGGCCGAGGAGCAGCCCACAATCGCCGACCACGTGCCCAGCATGCGCGCCCGCGTGGCCTGATCCTCGTAGGCATGGGTCATCAGACTCAGTGAACTGGGCATGAACAGCGCCGCACCGGCGCCCTGCAGCAGCCGCGCCGCGATCAACGCATTGCCGCCTGGTGCCAGCGCGCACAGTACCGAACCGGCAATGAAGACGCTCAAGCCGCCCTGATACACCGTCTTCGGGCCGAAACGGTCCGCCAACGCGCCGCCAGCCATCAGCAGCGCGGCGAAGGTCAGCGTGTAACCGTCCACCACCCACACCAGGCCAGTGAGCGGCACCGACAGGCTGACTGAAATGTCGGACAAGGCGGTATTCACGGCGGTGACGTCGATCATCGCCATCACAAAACCGATGGCCAGCGTTATCAGCATCAATAAAGGCGGCACCTGCCGTGCCGGCACCGCCGTGGTAGTCGAAGTATTCATCCCTTCATGGTAGGCCGCTTGCATGATGCAGTAAATACGCATAACATCAGCACTCTGATGCAAAATTGCATCATGCTGGAGACATTCATGGACTGGGACAACGCCCGCATCTTCCTTGCCATCTACCGCAAAGGCACGCTGCGCTCCGCCGCCGCCATGCTCGATATCGACCAGGCCACTGTCGGCCGCCGCCTCAATGCACTGGAAACGTCGCTTGGCGCGCGCCTGTTCCTGCGCACGCCGTCCGGTTACGCGGCCACGCCGGCCGGCGAACTGGCCGTCACCGCCGCCGAGAAAATGGAGCACGCCGCCCTGCAATTCCAGCGTGAGATGCAAGGCATCGACAACCGCCTGTCCGGCGTGGTGCGGGTGACCACTTCCGACACCATGGCCGCGCATTTCGTCATCGCCGCCATGCAACGCTTGCATACGCAGCATCCGGACATCCGCATCGCGCTCAGCACCAGCACCGCCATCACCAGCCTGACGCGGCGCGAGGCCGACCTGGCGGTACGCACGCTCAAGCCCACCAGTCCGGACCTGATCTCTCGTCATCTGGCCAAACGCAGCATGGGCCTGTACGCCACGCCGGGCTATCTGAAAGCGCGCGGCATGCCGCAGCCGGGCAACGGCCTGGCCGGGCATGACATCGTGATCTACCAGCCTTCGGTGGCGCCACGCCATCAGGAGAAAATCTGCCACGAACCGGTGCACAACGCGCGCGTGGCGATGGAGGTCAACAGCGGGCTCGCCATGCTGGAAGCCGCGCGCCTGGGCATGGGCGTGGCGGAGCTGCCCTGCCATATGGCCGACGGCGACAAGCGGCTGGTGCGCATCTGGCCGGAACGCGTCGACCATTACGACGTCTGGCTGGTGATGCACAGCGACTTAAGCCGCAGCGCCCGCGTGCGCGCGGTGGCCGACACCATCATCGCCAGCTTCCCCGGGCAGTAGCGTACACCTGCCGCCTTGCGTCGGTGCTAATATGCCAACATGAACACACAAGCATCAATCCCCGGCGTCCTGGAAAGACTGCAGCAAGGCGTGGCCGCCTGGCTGAATAGCTGGTGGCGGCTGCTGCATTTTGCGGTGCTGATGTTTTCGCTGGCGCTGACGCCGTCCAGCTATGGCCGCGAGAACCGGCCGGTACTCGCGCGCCACCTCGTGGCCGACACGGCGCCCAATCTGGCATGGTACGGGGTGCTATCCGCACTTGTCAGCCTGGTGCTGATCCGGATTGTGGTGGTGACTTCGCAAAGCTACGGCCTGTCGCGCTTTGCACTGGAGATGGTGGTGCGGGTGCTGGTGCTGGAGCTGATTCCGCTGACCGCCGCCGCCTTCGTCGCCTTGCGCACCACCCTGCCCGCCGGCCTGGAACTGGCGCAGCGCCGTCATGCGGCCGGCACCGCCAGCGGCGACGAACTGCATCGCGAGTTCTTCCCTCGCGTGGCGGCGGGCATCTTCGCCGTGTGGATGCTGGCTGCGGTCAGCTGTGTGCTGACGCTGATCCTTGCCTATCTCTCGCTGTACGGCTTCACGCCGTGGGCGCTGACCGGTTATACGCGGGTGGTGGGGCAGGTGTTCAACCCTGCGGTAACGCTGATACTGGTGCTGAAGATCGTGTTCTTCAGCTTTGCTGTCGGACTGATACCGATGGCGACCTCGAACCGTATTTCGCATGGTCTGGCGGACATGGTGCGCGTGTTTGGCGTGATGCTGCTGATCGAAATCGCTTCGCTGATGGGGAACTACTACTGATATGACAGAACAAAACAACGAAGCGGCACCGGTGCGCAATGCCGAATTCAAAGCGGCCCTGCTGCTGGTGCTGATGGTGGCGCTGGTGCTTGGGTCGGCAGTGTATCTGCTGTATGCGCGCGGCGCGTTCGAATCCACGCAAACGCTGATTTTGCAGGCCGACGATTCGGAAGGCGTGGTGGTCGGCATGGACGTGACGTTTGCCGGCTTCCCCATCGGCCGCGTGCGGCGCATCGAGTTGAGCACGGAGGGCAAGGCGCACGTGGTGGTGGACGTGCCGCGCAAGGATGCGCACTGGCTGCGCAGTTCCAGCATCTTCACGCTGGAACGCGGATTGGTGGGCGGGGCCAAGCTGCGCGCATTCAGCGGCATTCCGACCGATCCGCCGCTGGAAGATGGCGCGACGCGCGCGCTGCTGGTGGGCGATCCGGGCGCCGAGATTCCGCGCCTGCTGGCCGCGGCGCGCGACCTGCTGCAAAACCTGAACGATCTGACGGCGGAGAATTCTGCGCTGGCCGCGTCGCTGGCCAATGTGGCCGGCGTAACCGGCAAGCTGAATGGCCCGCATGGCGCCATGGGCCTGATCGCCGGCGACGAGAAAGGTGCGCAGCAGCTGGCGGAGCGCGCCAACAAATTGCTCATCACGGTCAATACGCTGGCAACCAAGGCGGATAAGCTGATCGGCCACGCCGACGAGAGCGTTTTCGGACCGTCCGGCGTGGCGGCGGATGCGCAGGCCACCATCCAGCAGCTCAACGCCTTGCTGGCCGACGCCCGCAATTCGCTCAAAAAGATGGATGCGGTGCTGGTTGAAGCGCAAGCGGTAGCGTCCAATACCAAGGAGGCGACTGCGGATCTTGGCGCACTGCGCGGCGAAGTGGAAAGCAGTTTGCGGCGCGTGGAGCAGCTGGTAAATGAAATCAACCGCAAATGGCCATTCAAGCGCGACACGGAGATCAAGCTGCCATGAAGAAGATCAGCACCACGCCCGCCGCCGCGCGGCAAGCGGCACTGCGCCCACGCAGGGTACTCGCGGCAGCGCTGTCCGCCGCCCTGCTGCTCGCCGGCTGCGGTAATAATCCTCCGGTGCCGGACTGGCAAATGAATGCGCACAGCAGCATCGAACGCGCGACGTCCGCCTACATGGCCGGCAACGCACGCGTGGAGGCCGCCGAATTCGCGCGCGCCCGCGAGGCACTGTCCAGCACCGGTAAAGTGGACCTCATCATCCGCGCGGAATTGATACGCTGCGCGGCCCGCGTAGCCTCACTGGTGTTCGAAGACTGCGCCGGCTACGATAAACTCTCGCAGGATGCCAGCGCTGCCGACCGCGCCTACGCCGCCTACCTTACCGGCCACCTCCCCGGCCGCGCCACTGCGACGCCGGCGGCCGGCGACGTCTCGCTACTGCCGGAGCAGCATCGCGCGGTGGCGGCAGCGGCCAACGATACGGCTGCGGCGGACGCGGTCCAGACCATCGCCGATCCGCTTTCCCGCCTGGTCGCCAGCGGCGTGCTGCTGCGCGCTGGCCGCGCCACACCTCAACTACTGGCAAACGCCGTGGACACCGCGTCCGCCCAAGGCTGGCGCCGGCCGCTGCTGGCATGGTTAGGCGTACAAGCCATGCGCGCCGAACAAGCCGGCGACACCGTCGAAGCGGAACGCATCAAGCGCCGCATCGCCCTGATCACCAACCGGACCTGAACCCATGGCCATCACCGCCACCGTCATCCCGCAGCAAAGCGAAATCGCCAGGCGCCTGCCCGGCGCCGACTTCCACGACTGCTACACCATGGATACCCAGCCCAACCAACTCTCCGCGCTGGAGGCCTATCTCAAAGTGGCAGCGATCACGCCAGGCTGGGTCAATCGCGCCATGGCGCTGCGCAACCGCATCGTCAAACTGGTCGGGCTGAAAGACCTCGGCCTGCTCAACGCCATCGATCCCGCCAAGCCGGCCAGCGCTTACCAGGTCGGCGACCGGGTAGGCATCTTCAGCATCCGCTACCTGAGCGAACAGGAAGTCATCCTCGGCGACGCCGACAGGCACCTGCGGGTTGAACTTTCGGTCTGCAAGACCCAGCACGCAGTTGCCGTCAGCACCGTGGTCCATATCCACAACACGCTGGGGCGCATCTATATGTTCTTCGTCGCGCCGGCGCACCGCCGCATTGTCCCGGCCACGCTGAGGAAAGCCAGCTTCCTGTAAAATCCTGCTTCCAACGCATCAAGGATAGACATGGCTTCCTCCCTTACCCGCCCGCTGCGGGTGCTGTTCTCCGTACTGGCATTGTCCTGCGCGATGCTGGCGCAGGCCGCACCGCAAAAGGTCATCGTCGACATGGACATCGGCGACGATATCGACGACGCTTTCGCCCTCGGCCTGCTGCTGCAAAGCCCGGAGATCGAGATCGTCGGCATCACAACCGCCTGGGGTGACACAGCCCTGCGCGCGCAGCTGCTGGAACGCATGCTGCGCGAAACGGGCCACAGCAAAATCCCGGTCGCCCAAGGCATCCGTACCACCGGCAATCCGCAGCCGTTCACGCAGGCACGTTACGCCCAGCGCGGCGCACTGCCGGCGAAGATCGACGCCATCGACTTCATGCTGAACCAGATCAAACGCCAACCCGGCCAGATCACCCTGCTGGCACTCGGCCCGCTGACCAACATCGGCGCCGCTATCCAGCGCGACGCCACCACCTTCGGCAAACTGAAACAAGTGGTCATGATGGGCGGTTCGGTGCGCAACGGCTACCGTAAATCCCAGTATGTGCCATCGCGCCCGGCCGACAAGGAGTACAACATCGTCTCCGACATCGCCGGCGCACAAAAACTGTTCGCCTCCGGCGTGCCGATCGTGATGATGCCGGTGGACTCCACCCAGATCCGCCTCGACGAAGTGGAACGCAACGCCTTGCTCGGCCACGGCTCGTCCGTCACCGACCAACTGGCCCTGCTCTATCATCAATGGATCGACGCCTACCAGCCATGGTCCAGCAACATGCCATCGTTGTTCGACGTGGTGCCGGTGGCGTGGATGCTCGATCCTGCCGTGTGCCCGGCCACGCCGCTGCGCATTGTGGTCGACAACGAAGGCTATACGCGCGAACAGGCCGGCACGCCGAACGCACAGGTATGCCTGGTCTCGGACCAGAAGCGCTTCTTTGAAATCTTCATGCCACGACTGTTGAAAGATTAAGCCATGGCCCTCGTCTACTCCACCGAAACCGGCCGCATGTGCCCGGACTGCGGCAAGCCGCAGAGCGATTGCAGCTGCAAAGCCGCCGCCAGGGCCAAGCCGGCTGGCGACGGCAACATCAAAGTCTCGCGCGAATCCAAAGGGCGCGGCGGCAAAACCGTCACCTTGATACGCGGCCTGCCGCTGGCGGCCGATGCACTGGCCGCGCTGGGCAAACAACTGCGCAGCGCCTGCGGCTCCGGCGGCACAGTCAAGGACGGCGTGATCGAAATCCAGGGCGACCACTGCGAACGCGTCATGGCCGAACTGACTAAGCTCGGCCACAAGCCCAAACGCGTCGGCGGTTAAGTCTTACTTGAGGGTGCGCTGGACCGACATGAAGATATTGTCGCGCTCCAGCGCCTTCCCGTCGCGCACAGCAGCGATCCAGTCATCCGTGCTACCCACCGCCGCAAAGTTGGAATGGAACACCGTGCTGAATACGCGGTGAATCTCCTCCGCGCTGGCCTTGCCGGCTGCATTCTCATACGACGGCGAACCGCTGGCGTCCGATAAAAACTCCACCGTCAATCCCTTGTGTGCCGCCTCGTAAATGGTGGCCCCGTCGCAGTTATGCGTCATGTAGCCGACAATGGTCAGCGTGTCGATGCCGTTATCCGCCATCCACTGCGCCAGATCTGTGCCGGTGAAGACGCTGGCAAAGCGCTTGTTGATATTGTGCGCGGCAGGACGCTTCGCCACCTCGGCATGCAGCTGCCACCCATCCGAGCCCTTGGCGAAGATGGGCGACTGCTCCGGCCCATCGTGCTGCACCACCACCACGGGAATATCCGCAGCGTGCGCCGCATCCATGGCGCGGGCGATATTCGGCAGCGAGACGGCCAGCGGCGGGTATTCAATCTTCATTTGACCGGTGAAGTATTCGTTTTGCACATCGATGACGACCAGAGCACGGCGCATTTGAGTTCTCCTGAATGGGTTGCGATGGAAGACATTGTGCGCCTTCGTGCGTTCGGCCAACAGTGGCCCGAAGGCATACAAACGATATAATTGGGCCATGAATACGCCAACTTCCCGCCGCTACAGGATTGCCGTCATCGCTTTTGACGGCATCACACCATTTCACCTGTCGGTGCCCGGCATGGTGTTCCGCGACGCCGCATTCGAACTGAAAATCTGCTCCTTCGATCCCTCGCCGCTGCGCACCACTGGCGGTTTCGACATCGCTGTGCCGCACGGCTTGCAGGCGTTAAGCCGCGCCGACATCGTCATCCTGCCGACCTGGCACGACGACTGCCGTCCAGCCCCGACGGTCCTGCTGAACGCCCTCAAACGCGCCCACAAGCGCGGCGCGCGCATCGTCGGCCTGTGTCTCGGCGCCTTTCCGCTGGCGGAGGCGGGCCTGCTGGATGGCCGCGGGGCCACCACGCACTGGTCGTTTGCCGACCTGCTGGCCGAACGCCACCCTGCGGTGGCAGTCAACCGCGAAGTGCTCTATGTGGATGACGATGTACTGACTTCCGCCGGTGTGGCGGCGGGGCTGGATTGCTGCCTGCATTTGCTGCGGCAGCTATGCGGCGCGGAGGCGGCCAACCATGTAGCGCGGCGGCTGGTGGTGGCGCCGCACCGGCAAGGCGGGCAAGCGCAATTCATCGAGCGCCCGGTACCGGTCAGCGGCAGCGACGACCGCTTCGCGCAGGTGCTGGACTGGGTCAACCGCCATCTCGCCCACAACCACAGCATTGACGCGCTGGCCGCGCGCGCCGCCATGAGCCGCCGCAATTTCACACGCCACTTCCGCGACGCCACCGGCACCTCGTTCAAACAATGGCTGCTCAACCAGCGCGTGGCCCACGCACAAAGACTGCTGGAGAGTAGCGGCGCGTCGATCGAGATAGTGGCGCAACAAGCAGGCTTTGGGTCGGCGCTGTCGCTGCGCCAGCACTTTCACGCGGCGCTGCGCACATCGCCCTCCGCCTACCGGCGCCAGTTCCGCGATGGCGCCGCCTGAATTATTTTCCGGCCGCCGCGTCGTTGGCGTTGGCAGCGGCTTCGCGCAGCTTGTCCTTCTTGCTCTTGCGCTTGCCCTTGATGCCGCCATTGTCCATATCGGTCACGCCATTCGACGGCGCGGCCGTTTCGGTGGGCTCAAAGCCGGCAATGACCTCGCGCGGCACACGCTGGTTCTGGCGCTTTTCAATCAAACGGAAATGCTGTTCCGCTTCGGCGGTGACAAAGCTGATCGCCACGCCGCTCATGCCGGCGCGGCCGGTGCGGCCGATACGGTGCGTGTAATCGACGGCGGAACGCGGCAGATCGTAATTCACCACCGCCGGCAGACGCGCCACATCGATGCCGCGCGCCGCCACGTCGGTCGCCACCAACACCTGCAGGCTGCCGTCCTTGAAGTCCCTCAAAGCATCGGTGCGCGCACCCTGGCTCAGCTCACCGTGGAAAGACCGGGCGCTGATGCCATTGCGGTTCAGCTTCTCCGCCACATGGTCGGACGCATACCTGGTGGCGACGAACACCATCACACCGCGCCATTTATGCTCAAGAATCAGGTGCTTGAGCAGCATGGTACGGCGCGGCACGTCGACCGAGATGGCGCGCTGCTGGATATCCGGCTTGCCCTCCGGTTCGGCCGCTATCTCGATGCGCGACGGCTGCTGCAGCAGACTGTCCGCCAGCGCCTGCACGGTCGGCGGAAAGGTGGCGGAAAAGAACAGGTTCTGACGCTGTTTGGGCAACTGTTCAAGAATCTCGTTCAGCTCTTCGCTGAAGCCCATGTCCAGCAGGCGGTCGGCCTCGTCCAATACCAGCATTTGCGTGTTCGAGAGGTGCAGCGCATTATGGTCGATCAAGTCCAGCAGGCGCCCGGGCGTGGCGACCACGATATCGGCGCCGCCGCGCAGCGCCAGCATCTGCGGATTGATCGACACGCCGCCGAATACCACCACCACCTTCACCGGCTCGTTCAGATGCGCGGCCAGCTTGTTGATCGTCTCTCCCACTTGCGCCGCCAGCTCACGCGTCGGCGCCAGCACCAGCCCATGCAGCTTGCGCGGCCACTTGCGCTTTTCCAGCAGCGATTGCAGCAGGGGCAGCGCGAATGCGGCCGTCTTGCCGGAACCGGTTTGCGCGGCGCCCAGCACATCGTCTCCGCGCAGAATGGCGGGAATGGCGGCATGCTGGATGGCGGTCGGTTCCTGATAACCGATTTCGGTAACGGCGTTAAGCAGCGAGGGTGCGAGGCCCAGTGAAGAAAAAGACATGACGGCCTTCGGGATGCGATGAAAAGCCGCCAGTATAATATAGCTTTCCACCACGCCGACGATCATGATCAACTGGGACGCCCACGCTTGCTTGCCGCAACATCCTCTGGCCGACTTCACGCCCGTCCGCCGACTGCACGCCGCCGGCGTCAATTATGTATCGCTGAACGTGGGTGCGGACATGAACCCGGTATCGCAAGTGATGTCCGTGATCGCCGGCTACCGCGCCACCATCGCGGCCGAGCCGGAATGCTACGTACTGGTCTCCAGCGTGGACGACATCATCCAGGCCGCCGCCGATGGCCGCATGGCGATCGCCTTCGACCTGGAAGGGTCGATGCCGCTGCTGGACCAGCCGGACATGGTGGCGCTGTACGCGCAACTGGGCGTGCGCCAGATTCATTTCGCCTACAACCGCAACAACAGCGTGGCCGACGGCTGCCACGACGTGCCGCGCGGCCTGACGCCGCTGGGCCACCGCATGGTGCAGGCCGTGAACGACAACGGCATCCTGATGGACTGCTCGCACACTGGCCGCCGGTGCAGCCTTGAGATCATGAACGCATCGTCGCAGCCGGTCATCTTCAGCCACGCCAATCCTTACACGCTGGTGCAGCACGGCCGCAACGTCACCGACGAACAGATACGTGCCTGCGCCGCCACCGGCGGCGTGGTATGTGTCTCCGGCCTGTCCTTCTTCCTCGGCAGCGCACAGCCCAATGCCGACGACGTGGCGCGTCATGCCGCCTACATTGCCGACCTGGTCGGCGTGCAGCACGCAGGCATCGGGCTGGACATCTGCTTCCAGCAGCCCGACGTGGACGACACGCCGCCCGGCGAATTCGATCCAGCGTACTGGTGGCCCGCTTCCGCGGGCTACAGCATGGACAATCCGCCCAGCTTCACGCCGCCGGAAGTCTGGCGCGAGCTGCCGGCCGCACTGCGCAGAACCGGTATGAGCGACAAAGAGGCAGAGCTGGTCCTCGGCCGCAACATGATGCGCGTAGCACAGCAGGTGTGGAGCGGCCCGCAAGTCCAGTCCAAGGCGGCCTGACTACCTGTGGAGGCGGTTCTTCAGGTAGGCGGCCAGCGCCAGCTTGAACTCCGCCACCAGTTCGCGGCGCTCCGCCGCACTCGCCTGTGCGTATAACGGATTAAGCCCTTTCACGATTTGCAGCGCCACGTTGGCGATGCGTAGCGCTTCGTCCTCTCCCATTTCCGGTTTCTTCTGCCGCAGGGCGGCGCCAAACTGCGCACGCAGCCGCAGGCGCGAATCCGCATTGCGCTGGTAGCCCAGCGTGACGTTCAAGAGCGTGAAGTAGGCCGGGTGCTCATCCAGAAAACCAATCATCAGGTCAAAGACGCGGTCGACCAGCGCCGTGACGCTGAGCTGCGCGGCGTCCGCTATCAAACCACTCCAGCGCTGCGCCATATCTTCGCCATACTGCTCGCGCAGGGCACGCGCCAGCGCCAGCTTGTTGGGGAAATATTGGTACAAGGCGCCGATTGACGACCCGGATCGCTCGGCAATCGCCGTCATGGTGGCGGCATCAAAGCCGGCATAGGCAAATTCGGCGGCGGCGGCATCCAGCATGGCTGCCATGCGCTGCGCGCCGCGCTGCTGTTGCGGCTTGCGCCGTGGTGTTCTTTGAATATCTGAGGACATCCTCACATTATAAGCTACAATACATGAGGATATCCTCACATTTCAGGAGCGCAGCATGGAAGCAGTCAGCACAGCATTGGTATTGATCGATCTTCAACACAGCAACGTGGCGCGCACCCTTGCGCCGCATATTTCTCAACTGGTGGTGGAAAATGGCGCACGGCTGGCGGAGGCCGTGCGGCGCAGCGGCGGCACTGTCGTCTACGCGCGCGTATTGGTAAATGAACTGCAGCATCCGCCGGCGGACATCTCCGTCGGCCGCGATCCGTCCGCCCCGCCGCTACCGCCGGATGCCTGGGAAATCGTTCCGGCTGCGGGCCCGCAGGATGGCGATATTGTGATCGACAAGCGCCAATGGGGCGCCTTCCACGGTACTTCGCTGGACCAGCAATTGCGCCGCCGCGGCGTTCGTACCATTATCCTGGGTGGCATTGCCACCAACTTCGGAGTGGAATCGACCGCGCGCGCAGCTCAGGACCTGGGCTACGCGCTGGTGTTTGCGGAGGATGCCATGTCCAGCATCAAGGAGGAAATGCACCGGTTTGCGGTGCAAAACATCTTCCCTGTTCTCGGCCGCGTACGCAGCACGGCCGATGTGCTGGCGATGCTGTAATCAGGCGTCAAGGACTTTCTGGTGCAGGGCGCACCGGCAGCCACTGGGCCACGCCCCAGGCGAGTTCCGGCACGATGAAGAGCCAGAGCAGCGGCGCACCGGTGGCGTTCAGGGTCCAGATCATCCAGGTGCCGAACAACAAGCGGGCGACGCCGTCGAAGCGGCCGTAGCGCCGCTGTGGGTCGCTGAGGCGCAGTACGGACCACACCAGCACCACGCTGCCCAGCAGGCAGGCGAACAGCACGTGGAATGGCGTGAAGGCCGGCAGCTCGGCGCCGCCCAAGGCCCGGTTGACGGCGCCGAGCTGGCTGTGCGCAAAGGCGAAGCTCCACGGTGTGGCGAAGGGAGCAGTCACGATCAAGTCATAGAGCGCGCTGCCAAGAACAATTTTGCGGAAGGTGGTAGTTTTCATGCAGCCATGCTAAAGGCTGGAGTACACTCCAGGGTCAAGCACTTTTTGGAGGACACGCATGCAAATCGGGCAAATCGCCGAGGCCACAGGCCTGAGCCGCGACACCTTGCGCTTTTACGAGAAGCGCGGCCTGCTGCGCGCGCGGCGCAGCGCCAACGGCTATCGCGACTATCCACCGGAAGCCGTCGACTGGCTGCGTTATATCCGGTTGGCGCAAACACTGGGCTTCACGCTGGCCGAAATCGAAGCCGACCTGCCACTGCTGGCCGCACCCAGCGCCGCCGCGCCCCAGCTGCGCGCCGCGCTGGAGCGCAAGCTGGCCGATATCGACCAGCGTATCGACAGCCTGCATCTGCTGCGCAGCGAACTGACACGCCGCCTCGGCGAGGATCTGCAGGCCTGCCCGCTGCAAGGCGGCGCTTGACCGCTCTCGCAATATGGCTAATTGATTTGGTCGCAGGCATTCTGCTCCGGCCGGAAGCTGGCCGTCAGTTCCACCCGGCGTCCGCCCACGTTCAACTCCTTGAAACGCGGCGTAACCAGCGTGAACTCGCCCTTGCGCAGTTTTTCCACCAAGGGCTTGCAGCTGATGTCGCGGTAGGCCATGTTGGCGACGACGGTCCAGCCGCCGTCGCCGCCTTCCGCGAATAGCTGGCCACCGCCGGGATGCAGTTTCTCGATCAGCAGCACTTCCGGCTTGCCGTCGCCATCGGCATCGATCAGGAAGGCATCGCACTTGCCTTCGCGCTTGCTCAGGCAATCGGGCTTGAGGTTGTCCTGCAGGGTTTCCCACTTCTGCGCGAGGAAGCTGGCCGGCAGTTGCGCGCCGGCCGGCCACACGGTCAGGTTGCCGGCCACCGAAACCGGTGCCGTGGCGCGGGTGGAATGCGGCCAGCGGTCGCTGTCGTCCAGCGCCAACATGGCCGCCGCCTCGCGACGCAGCAGCGCGGCGTCCTGCCCGGTGCCGCGTTGCTTGAGCTCTTCCAGCGCCGCCCGGCCATAACGGCCACCTTCAAACCGCAGGTAGCGGAAATCGAAATCGGCGGCTTTGGTCTTGCCCTTGTCCAGCCGCGCCATCTGGCTGTTCACGCCGATGCGCGCCGGGTCGGCAATCGGCGTGAATAGCGCCAGCAGCACCGCCAGCACCAAAAACGCCGCCCATACATTGACCGTGCTGACCGGATTGAGCCAGGTGTCGTACTGCGACGCCGCCCATAAGTAGCCGGCCGCGTAAAAAGCCGCCACCAGCAGGCAGGCGGCCGCAATCACCCTGTCAGAAGTCCAGCCATACTGCGCCACCCTCAGGCCCAATGCGTAGATGCCGATCAGCGTCACCGGCAGGATCAGGATGGCCGCCGTGCGCGCGCTCACGCGCAGCGGCAGCGCCACGATGGCCTCGCCATTCTGGAAGGCGGCATTAATCAACACCAGCAACAGCGCCGCCGCGCCCAGCAGCACCGAGGTGGCGTGACGCGTTTCCCACAACGCCGTCAGTCCTGTGAACGGCAGCGAACAGACAAAGCCCGTCACCAGCACCACCGCCACCGGCAAAATCCACGACATCAGCACCAGCAGCAAAGTGCGGATGCCGCGCACGATGGACGGCCGCACATCCGTGACGTGCATGGCGCAGGAAAACGCGGTGCAGATCACCGGCACGTTAAACCACGATTCACGCAGCAGCTCCTGCAAAAATTTCAGCTTCACCAGCAGGAATAGCTGGGAGCCCATCAGCAGCACGAAGAACAAGGCGCCAACGAAGAACGCAGAAAACAACAGTTGTATAGCCAGCTTCCAGGCAGTTTCGAAGTAGGTGTTGTAGCTGGCGATGCGTCTGCCCTCCTGCGCGCCGGCCAGCACCAGCGTGTGGGCAATGAAGAAAAAAACCGCGCTGAACACCACCAACAGCACCGACGGCGAATAAATCGGCTTGTGTTCCCAGTTGCTCAGCAAGGGCTGCGAATTCAGGCCCCGCCACACATCGTGCAGCGCCAGCACCAGCAGCACGGCCAGCGCCGCCAGCAGCCAAGCCGCCACGCGGCGCGGCGCCAGATGGCCCAGGCTGGAGATCAGCAGTACCGGCAGGATCAGGAGCACCGTGACCAGCGGCCCCATGGCGTACGGCGCGGTGGCCGGCCATGCCACGTCGCGCGCGGCCGCGTAGAGCCAGTACAGCAGCAGCCCCTGCACCAGCCCGATGGCCAGCCGGGCCGCCATCACCTTGCGGCTGACTTGCGCCTCCAGCGCGATCTCGTTTTGCTCCATGGCCCGCCCCCGATTGTCAATTCGCTTATTTTAATAATTTAGCATGGATGACCGGGCAAGCGTGAAGGCGCTATAATCAAAGACTATGAATCCACTTCTCGACAAGCTGCACCCGTATCCGTTCGAAAAACTGCGCCTGCTGTTTGAGCAAGTCACTCCCAGCCCGCAGCATAAAGCCATTAGCCTGGGCATGGGTGAGCCCAAGCACCCGACGCCGAAATTCATTGAACAGGCGCTGGTCGATCATCTCGACGGCCTGGCCGTTTACCCAACCACCATCGGCTCGCCCGAGATGCGCAACGCCATCGCCGGTTGGCTGGAACGCCGCTACAACCTGCCGAAGCTGAATCCCGCTACCCAAGTGCTGCCGGTGAACGGTTCGCGCGAGGCGCTGTTCGCGCTGGCGCAAGCCGTGATCGACAAGGACGCCGGGTCGCTGGTGGTGAGCCCGAATCCGTTCTATCAGATTTATGAAGGCGCGGCCTACCTGGCCGGCGCCGAGCCTTACTTCGTCAACTCCGACCCGGCCCGCAACTTCGGCTGCGACTACGACAGCATTCCGGAAGAAGTATGGAAGCGCGTGGCGCTGCTGTTCGTCTGCTCGCCCGGCAACCCGACCGGCGCCGTGCTGTCGCTGACGGACTGGGAAAACCTGTTCGCCCTGTCGGAACGCTACAACTTCGTGATCGCCGCCGACGAGTGCTATTCCGAAATCTACCACGGCGACCAGCCGCCGCTGGGCGCGATGGAAGCCGCGCACCAACTGGGCCTGGCCACCATCGACAAGCCTTATGCGCGCCTGATCGTGTTCAGCAGCCTGTCCAAGCGCTCCAACGTGCCGGGCATGCGTTCCGGCTTCGTGGCCGGCGACGCCGACGTACTGAAAAAATTCCTGTTGTACCGCACCTATCACGGCGGCGCCATGAGCCTCTCCGTGCAAGCTGCGTCGATCGCGGCGTGGAACGACGAAACCCATGTCGAGCAAAACCGCGAACAATACCGCGCCAAGTTCAACGCCATCACGCCTTTGCTGAAGGAAGTGCTGGACGTGGAACTACCGGACGCCGGTTTCTACCTGTGGGCGGACGTCAGCCGTACCGGCTTGTCCGACACCGAATTCGCCCAGCGCCTGTACGCCGAATATAATGTCACCGTACTGCCGGGCAGCTACCTGGCGCGCGAAGCGCATGGCATCAACCCTGGCCGCAACCGCATCCGCATGGCGCTGGTCGCCGAAACGGCGGAAGGCCTGGAAGCCGCGCAGCGCATCGTCCAATTCTGCAAGTCCCTTTAAATTATTGAGTCCATCATGAGCCAACAACTCCAGAACATCATCGAGACCGCCTGGGAAGACCGCGCGAACATCAACCCGGCCAACGGCTCCGCCGAACTGCGCGACGCCGTCAACCACGTGCTGGCCGGGCTGGACGCGGGCACCATCCGCGTGGCCGACAAAGCCACCGGCACCTGGGTGGTGAACCAGTGGGTCAAGAAGGCCGTGCTGCTGTCGTTCCGCCTGGAGAACAACGTGGTCCTGCCATCGGACGGCACCATGCAGTTCTACGACAAGGTGCCAACCAAGTTCGCCAACTACACCGCCGACGATTTCGCCAAGGGCGGCTTCCGCGTGGTGCCGCCGGCTGTTGCCCGCCGCGGTTCCTTCATCGCCAAGAACGTGGTGCTGATGCCTTCCTACGTCAACATCGGCGCTTACGTCGATGAAGGCGCGATGGTCGACACCTGGGCCACCGTCGGTTCGTGCGCGCAGATCGGCAAGAACGTCCACCTGTCGGGCGGCGTGGGCATCGGCGGCGTGCTGGAGCCAATGCAAGCCAATCCAACCATCATCGAAGACAATTGCTTCATCGGCGCCCGTTCGGAAATCGTTGAAGGCGTGATCGTGGAAGAGAACTCGGTGATCTCGATGGGCGTGTACATCGGCCAGTCGACCAAGATCTACGACCGCGCCACCGGCGAAGTGACCTACGGCCGCGTGCCAGCCGGCTCGGTAGTGGTATCCGGTTCGCTGCCATCGGACGACGGCAAGTACTCGCTGTACTGCGCGGTGATCGTCAAGCGCGTGGATGCGCAGACCCGCTCCAAGACCAGCATCAACGAACTGCTGCGCGGCGTATAATGATGTAAAAACACCGGAGACTCGCCATGGCCATGGACCGCCTGTTCCAGCTGATGAAGGAAAAGAACGCGTCGGACATGTTCTTTGCGGTGAACTCTCCGGTGCACATCAAGATCAACGGGAATCTCATCCCGATCAACCAGCAAAAGCTGGAGCCGGAAAACATCCATGCCCTGCTGGCGGAAATCGCCACGCCGGAGCAGATGGAGGAACTGGCAAACACCAATGAATTGAACATGGGCGTCTCCGTGCCCAACCTCGGGCGCTTCCGCCTGTCCGCGTTCAAGCAACGCGGCACCATCTCCGCTGTATTCCGTTTTGTGCCCGCGACGATTCCGCTGCTGGCGGACCTGCAATTGCCGCCGGTGCTGGCAGACCTGATCATGGAAAAGCGCGGCTTGCTGCTGCTGGTGGGCTCCACCGGCTCAGGCAAATCGACCACCATCGCCTCGATGCTGGATCACCGCAACGAACTGCGCTCCGGCCATATCCTGACGCTGGAAGATCCGATCGAGTACCTGTTCCGGAATAAAAAATCCATCGTCAACCAGCGCGAGATCGGCAGCGATGCCAAGGACTTCCACACCGCCCTGCGTAACTCCATGCGCCAGGCGCCGGACTGCATCCTGATCGGCGAGATCCGCGACAAGGAAACCATGGCCGCAGCCCTGGCCTATGCGCAGTCGGGCCACCTGGTGCTGGCAACGCTGCATGCCAATAACAGCTACAACGCTTTAAACCGCATCATCAGCTTCTACCCGATCGAGAACCGGGCGGCGCTGCTGCAGGATTTGTCGAGCACCATCAAGGCCATCGTATCGCAGCGGCTGGTACGCTCGATCAACGGCGGCACACGCTCGGCCGCAGTGGAAGTGATGGTCAACACCCGCTACATCTCGGACCTGATCGAAAAAGGCGAAATCGGCCAGATCAAGGAAGCGATGGAAAAGAGCATGTCGCCCGGTTCGCAATCGTTCGAGCAGGCCTTGCTCAAGCTGGTGCAGGATGGCCTGGTGAGCCAGGACGAGGCGCTGGCCAATGCGGATTCCGCCACCAACCTGCTGTGGCTATTGAATAATGGCCCGGACAGCAAACTCGCCAAGGCCGACGAGCCGGAAGCCCCGAAGGCCCCGCCAAGCGAAGCCTCCTTCACCGAGTTCACACTCAATACCTGAGCCGCTCAGGCAATCGCACCGCCGCCGTCCACCAGCACCGTGGAGCCGGTGGCGTATGGCGTGGTGACCAGATAGACGATGGCGTTGGCTACGTCTTCCGCCTGCCCGATACGCTGCACTGGCAAACGTGCCGCAGCCGCGTCGAACTTGGCAGCGCGCGCCTCATCGCTGCCGGCCCACATGGGCGTGGCGATCATCCCCGGCGACACCGTATTCACGCGCACCGGCGCCAGCTCCAGCGCCAGCCCACGGCCTAGCGACTCTAGCGCAGCGTTAATCGCGCCTTGCAGCACGGAGGTCTTGCTGGGGCGAGTGGCGAGGAAGCCCGAGACCAGCGTCAACGAACCGCCCTTCGCAATTTTGGCAGCGCGCGCCACGCGATACGAACCCCAGAACTTGCTGTTCATGGCCGCATACGCATCCACCAATGGCAGCTGCCGCACCGGCCCCGACGCCGTCTGCGCCGCCGAAATCACGACGTGATCGTATTCGCCCTGAACCGAGAAAAACGCTTCTACGGCGGCATCGCTGGTCGTATCGAGAACGGCCGTGCTTACGCGGCCGCCCAGCCGCTCCGCTGCCGCCTGCAATTTAGACGGATCGCGCGAGGCGATCGTCACCTGCGCGCCCAGCGCCGCCAACGCTTGTGCCGATGCTTCGCCGATGCCGGAACTGCCGCCGACGACCAGTACTTTTTTACCTTCGAGTTTGCTCATGATGGCTCCTTAAATAGTTTCCGTTTCGCGCAACGTGTTTGCGCTGCTTGCGGCAAAGCGCGCTATTTCATCCTTGCGCATAAAGACCACGCCCGGATGGGATTTCGCATAGCGCAGGAATTCGTCCAGCACGCGCACCATCTGCGGTGAGCCGCTGATGCGGTCATGGGTGCTGAGCGACATCATGCGGCGGCGCGCGGCGCCTTCTTCATACAGCTGCTCGAACTCCAGCTTGATCTGTTCAAGGAACTGACTGGGCGAGTAGTTGCGGCCTTCGATCAGCAGAATGTCGTTATTACGCAGCGTGTAAGGCACAACCACGAAATCCCTGCCGTTCACCTGTTCGATGAACGGTTCGTCGCGGCTCAGGTCATCGATGTGATAGGTGTAGCCCAGCTCCTGCAACAGCGGCAGCGTATTCGGGCCGCGGCGCAGCCAGTTGGCGTTGTAGCCCGTGGGGCGCTGGCCGGTCACCTCCTCCACCATGCGCGTGCCGTCGATCAGGAACTGGCGCTCCTGCGCGCGGCTCATCGCATATTGCGAACTCCAGCGCGGTCCGTGCGCCGCCGCCTCATGGCCGCGACGGACAATCTCGCGCGCCAGCTGCGGATTGCGGCGCGCCGCCTCGCCTATCATGTGCGACGTCACCTTGACGCCATGCTTGTCCCACAAATCCAGCAGGCGCGGTATGCCTTCGCGGTAGCCATAGGCGAACCAGGTGTTGGTGGTCAGGTCGGCCGGCACGCTGGCGGGAAAATCCACTTTCGGGAACGGACTATCGGTGCCCTTCGGTGGCTGACCGCCGGCCTCGAACTGCATCGAGATCGAAATCACCAGCCGCGCGTTGCCGGGCCAGAATCCGCCCGTGGCCGTCGCTGGCATGTCGGCGGGCACCGGTGCGGCTTGCGCCCCGGCGGCATGGACCAGCAGTCCGGCCGCTGCCAGCGTGCCGGCCTGGCCCAGGAAATTACGGCGCGCGTTGCGTTCCGGTTGTTCAGATAGTTCCATCATCTCTCCTTCAGCAATAATGAGGTGGTTGATGTGGCTATAATAGGACTGCGAGTCCCGCCGAAATAGCCCCTTTCGTGTGATTCATATTTTCTCTTTCGCGAATAATCAGCCCATGATCGACGACCTGCCCGCCCTCACCGCCTTTGCCCGCATCGTCAGCGCCGGCAGCATGTCCGCCGCCGCGCGCGAGATGGACCTGCCGCTGTCGGTGATCAGCAAGCGCATGGCGCAGCTGGAGAAGAACCTCGGCGTGCGGCTATTGCAGAGGACTACCCGCCGCCAGGCGCTGACCGAAGAAGGCACCCTGTTTCATGAGCGCGTGCTGCGCATCCTCGACGAAATCGAGCAGGCGGAATCGCTGCTGTCGCACAGCCGGCGCGAAGTGAGCGGCTTGCTGCGCGTGACCGCACCGGGAGAATTCGGGCGTCAGCACATCGTGCCGATCGTGGCCGACTTCCAGCGCCAGCATCCGCAACTGGCGGTGCAACTGGACCTGAGCGACGCGGTGATGAATTTGCTGGAGAGCGGCCACGATCTGGCCATCCGCTTCGGCAGCCTGGAAGACTCCACGCTGGTAGCGCGGCGGCTGGCGCCCAATTACCGCGTCGCCTGCGCCGCGCCGGCCTATCTGGCGCAGTACGGCGTGCCCAGCCATCCGACGGAACTGGCGCAGCACCGCTGCATCCTGATCGGTGAACAGCGCCGCGCGGAATGGCGCTTCCATGGCGAAGAACAGGTGGCGGTGCGCGTGACGGGCGCCCTGATCACCAACGACGGTCAGGCAGCGCACGCATTGGCGCTGCAGGCTGCGGGCATCGTGGTCAAATCGATCTGGGACGTGGGTGACGATATCCTCGCCGGCCGCCTGCAGCGCGTGCTGCCGGCCCACTCCATGCCGACCGCGCCGCTGCAAGCCATCTTCCCGCACAGCCAGAACCTGGCGCCGCGCGTGCGCGCTTTCATCGACTATCTGCAAGCAAGGCTGCAGCAGGCGTGGCGCTGGGATGGATGACGGTCGCCGTGATATCCTATAGGGTTACCAGACCTTCTATTATCATGACGACTACTCTTTACGGCATTCCCAACTGCGACACGGTCAAGAAAGCCCGCACCTGGCTGGCCGATCAGCAGCAGGATTTTGTATTTCACGATTTTAAAAAGCAGGGCCTGACGCGCGAGATCGTCGCCGGCTGGCTCAAACACTTGTCGCGCGATGTGCTGGTGAACCGCAAGGGCACCACTTGGCGCGCACTATCCGATGAACGCAAGGCATCCATCGTCGACGACGAAGCGGCCATCGCGCTGATGCTGGAAAACCCTTCCGTGATCAAGCGCCCGGTGCTGGACAAGAACGGCGCCTTCTCCGTCGGCTTCTCCGACGCGCAGTACCAACAAATCTTCAATAGCTGATATGACTCCATCCAAGACCCTGGCGCTGACCGAAAAGCTGATTTCCCTCTCATCCGTCACGCCGGACGACAAGGGCTGCCAGCAGCACCTGATCGATCTGCTGACGCCTCTGGGCTTCAATTGCGAAACCATCGAATCGAACGGCGTAACCAATCTGTGGGCACGCCGCGGCACCACTTCGCCGGTGATGGTCTTTGCCGGCCACACCGACGTGGTGCCGACCGGTCCTGTAGAACAATGGCGCTCGCAGCCCTTCACGCCGACCCACCGCGACGGCAAGCTGTATGGCCGCGGCGCGGCCGACATGAAAACTTCCATCGCCGCCTTCGTCGTGGCCTGCGAAGAGTTCATCGCCAAGCATGAAGACCACAAAGGTTCGATCGCGTTCCTGATCACCAGCGACGAAGAAGGCCCGGCCACCGATGGTACCGTCATCGTCTGCAATATGCTGAAAGAGCGCGGCGAAACGCTGGATTACTGTATCGTCGGCGAACCAACTTCCGATGAAACGCTGGGCGACATGATCAAGAACGGCCGCCGCGGCTCGCTGTCCGGCAAGCTGACCATCAAGGGCGTACAAGGCCACATCGCTTATCCGCAGCTGGCCAAGAACCCGATCCACCTCGGTGCGCCTGCGCTGGCCGAACTGGCGGCTGAAGTCTGGGACAACGGCAACGAGTACTACCTGCCTACCTCGTGGCAGATGTCGAACATCCACGCCGGCACCGGCGCGAACAACGTCATTCCTGGTGAGATGGTCATCGACTTCAACTTCCGCTTCTCCACCGCCAGCACGCACGAGGACCTGAAGCGCCGCGTGCACGCCATCCTGGACAAGCACAATCTGCACTACGACCTGAAATGGGCGCTGAGCGGCCTGCCGTTCCTGACGCCGCGCGGCGCGCTGAGCGATGCGCTGTCGTCCGCCATCAAGTCGGAAACCGGCGTCGATACCGAACTGTCGACCACCGGCGGCACCTCGGACGGTCGCTTTATCGCGCAGATCTGCCCTCAGGTGATAGAATTCGGTCCCCCGAATGCCAGCATTCACAAGATCGATGAGCATATCGAATTGCGTTTCGTCGATCCGCTGAAAAACATCTATCGCCGCACGCTGGAAAACCTGCTTACCTGAACACGCCATGACCACCACTCCATTCACCACGCCGCGCGACCTGCTGCGCTACGCCGTCACCCGCTTCAACACCGCCCAGCTGTTCTTCGGCCATGGCAGCGCGGAAGCGTTTGACGAAGCGGCTTACCTGATCCTGCACACGCTCAAGCTGCCGCTGGACCGCCTCGATCCTTTCCTCGATGCGAAGCTGCTGCCGGAAGAAGTGGCGGCGGTGATGGCGGTGCTGGACCGCCGCGTCAACGAACGCGTGCCGGCGGCCTACATCACCAACGAGGCATGGCTGGGCACTTACAAGTTTTACGTGGACGAGCGCACCATCGTGCCGCGCTCCTTCATCGCCGAGCTGATTCCGGAATACTTCGCACCTTGGGTCAACGAGCCTGAGAATGTGTCCAACATCCTGGAACTGTGCACGGGCTCCGGCTGCCTGGCCATCATGATGGCGGACGCCTTCCCCGATGCGCACGTGGATGCGGTGGACATTTCGGCCGACGCGCTGGAAGTCGCCAAGCGCAACGTCGCGACCTATGAGCTGGATAACCGTCTGACGCTGATCCAGTCCGACCTGTACGCCAACGTGCCGGCCAGGAAGTATGACCTGATCATCACCAATCCGCCGTACGTGAACAGTGGTTCGATGAGCAAGCTGCCGATGGAATACCGTGCCGAGCCCGAACTGGCGCTGGATGGCGGCAAGGACGGCATGGACATCGTGCGCCGCATCGTCGCCGGCGCCGCCGAGCGCCTGACTGATGATGGCCTGCTGATCGTCGAAATCGGCAATGAAAAAGAATTCGCGGAAGCCGCCTTCGGTGAACTGGGCCTGACTTGGCTCACCACCAGCAATGGTGACGACATGGTGTTCCTGCTGACCGCTGACCAGTTGAAGATTTAAACAATGATCCGTTTTACCCAAGTAAGCCTGATGCGCGGCGTGAAGCCGCTGCTGGAACAAGTCGACGTCACCCTCAATCCCGGCGACAAAATCGGCCTGATCGGCGCTAACGGCGCCGGCAAATCCAGCCTGTTCGCGATGATGCGCAATGAGCTGCATCCTGACCAGGGAGACATCGACTTCCCGGCCAAATGGCGCGTCGCCTACGTGGCGCAGGAAACGCCGCCGCTGGAGCGCGCCGCCCTCGATTACGCCATCGACGGCGACGTCAACCTGCGCAAGCTGCAAGCGGAACTCGAACGCCTGGAAGCTGAACCGGAATCCACCGAGAACGGCATCGCCATGGGCGAAATCTACAGCGCACTGGCCGACGCCGACGCCTACACCGTGCAGTCGCGCGGCGAGCAGCTGCTGCTGGGCCTCGGCTTCACGCTCGACCAGATGCGGCAACCGGTGGCCAGTTTCTCCGGCGGCTGGCGCATGCGCCTGAATCTGGCGCAGGCGCTGATGTGCCCTTCCGACCTGCTGCTGCTGGACGAACCGACCAACCACCTTGACCTCGACGCCATCATCTGGCTGGAAGACTGGCTGAAACGCTACACCGGTACGCTGATCATCATCTCCCACGATCGCGACTTCCTCGACGAAATCGTCAACGTCATCGTGCATATCGACGAGCGCAAACTGAAGCGCTATTCGGGCAACTACTCGGCCTTCGAACGCCAGCGCGCAGCGCAGATGGCGCTGGCCGCAGGTGCGCTGGAAAAGCAGCAGCGCAAGCGCGCCCACCTCGAATCGTTCATCGAACGCTTCAAGGCCAAGGCTTCCAAGGCACGTCAGGCGCAGAGCCGCATGAAGGCGCTGGCAAAAATGGAAGAACTGGCGCCGCTGCGCGCCGCCGCCGAATTCTCCTTCGAATTCCGCGAACCGCTGAACGCGCCCAACCCGCTGCTGGTCATGGAAGACGTCGACGCCGGCTACCGCAGCGAAGACGAGAAAACCGGCGAGGTGTCCGAGAAGACCATCGTCAGCGGCATCAACTTCTCGCTGCAGATCGGCCAGCGTATCGGCCTGCTGGGGATTAACGGCGCCGGTAAATCGACGCTGATCAAGACCATCGCCGGCGAACTGGAACCGCTGACCGGCGAATCCACCACCGGCAAAGGCCTGAACATCGGCTACTTCGCCCAGCACCAGGTGGAAATGCTGCGTCACGACGAATCGCCGCTGTGGCATCTGGCGAAGATTGCGCCGACCACGCGCGAGCAGGAACTGCGCAACTTCCTCGGCGGCTTCAACTTCCCAGGCACCATGGTCACCAGTCCCATCGCACCGTTTTCCGGCGGCGAGAAAGCGCGCCTGGCGCTGGCGCTGATCGTGTGGCAGCGCCCTAACCTGCTGCTGCTGGACGAACCGACCAACCACCTGGATCTGGAAACCCGCGAAGCGCTGACCGAAGCGCTGGCGCAGTTCGAAGGCACGCTGGTGGTGGTATCGCACGATCGCCACCTGCTGCGCGCCACCACAGACCAGTTCATCATCGTCGCCGACGGCAAGCTGCAACCGTTCGATGGCGACCTGGATGACTACAAGGATTGGCTGTTCCAGACCAAGCTGGGTAAAGGCACGGACGTGCTGCCTGCGGCGGGCAAGGACAACAAGACCGCATATCCGGTACAGTCGCCGGTGGCGCCGCCGAAACCTGCGACGCCTGCGCCGCCGGTTAGCAAAGACCAGAAGCGCAAGGAAGCGGAAGATCGCCAGCGCCTGTCGTCGCTGCGCAAACCGATCGAGCAAAAGATCAAAAAGCTGGACGAGCAAATGGCCAAGCTGACCGCGAAGAAGACCGACGTCGATGCCCAACTGGGCGAGGAGTCGATCTACGACGCCGCCAACAAAGCCAAACTGAAACAGCTGCTGGCCGACCAGACGCAGGTCACCAAGGAATTGGGCGATCTGGAAATGGAGTGGCTGGACTTGAACGAACAGCTGGAGGCCCTGGTTTAAGCCGCCTGCCGTGCGCCGACCTGCACTTTACGGATCGACATCAGCTTATCGATGTCGACCACAATCAGGCGGCGCCCTTCCACCTGGCCTAGCCCGACAAGGTATTCAACACCGCCGGCGCCGGCAATCGGCTCGATCTGCTCCGGCTTCAAGATGACGATATCCGTCACCCCATCTACTACCATCCCCATCACACAGCTGGACAGCTTGAGGATGATCACGTCCGTCAGCGGATCGTGCTGCTGCGGCCGCGGCCCGAAGGCGATGCGCATATCGACGATCGGCATGATCACGCCGCGCGACACCACCACGCCGGTGACGATTTCCCCCTCCGATGAAATGCGTTCCAACGCCTGCAAGGGGCGCAGCTCTTGCACCTTGGTGAAGTCCAGCGCGTAATCGAGTCCGCCCAGCCTGAAAACCAGATATTGGCACGCCTCGCCAGCGGCGGCTTGCGTTGTCGAAGAAGACATGATGATCCTTTCGTTGGGAGAACAGCAAGTGCCATCCTAACCGCGCCCTTCGTCGCAGGCGTTGAGCAGAATCAACCTTCCCAGGCGGGCGGCGCGTGTTTGCTACAATCGCTGCATGAACAACATCAATCCGCACGAAGTGGAATTCATCGCCATCCGCGCCCAGGGGCCGGGCGGGCAGAATGTGAACAAGGTATCGAACGCGATCCACGCGCGCTTCAACATCGGCGCCTCATCGCTGCCCCCACACATCAAGGAGCGTCTGCTGGCCATGCGCGACGGCCGCATCACGCGTGAAGGCGTGGTGGTACTGAAAGCGCAGCAGTCGCGCAGCCTGGAGGCGAACAAGGAAGATGCGTTGCGCCGCTTGCAGGAAATGGTAGACAGCGTGGCCGTGCTGCCGGCCATCCGCCGCCCCACCAAACCCACGCTGGCCTCGCAACGGCGCCGCCTTGAAGGCAAAACCAAGGACAGCGAACGCAAACAGCGGCGCGGCAAGGTGGTTATTTAAGCAACTGATGTGCGCCCAGCACCAGCAGGGCGATGAAGAAACAGCGCCGGAACATGGCCGGCTGCATGCGTTCACGCAGCCATTGGCCCAGCTGCATGCCGGCGATGGCTGGAACTAGCGCCAGCAGCGATCCACCGGCCGCCGCCGCATGCCATTCGCCGCGTGCCGTCAACATCACGGCCAGCGCCAGCGTGGAAACGGTGAAGGCCAGCCCCATGGCCTGTATCAAATCATCCTTGTCCAGATTGAGCGCTTGCAGATAAGGAGCGACCGGCATCACGAACACACCTGTCACCCCGGCCATGACGCCGGTAGCGGCACCGGCCAGCAGCCCTGCCCAGTGCTCGTTCGACGGCGCGACGTGCATGCGCCAGCCGCTCAGCCCCAACGCGCCATAGGCGATCAGCGCCAGTCCTAGCACCGCCCCGCTCCACGTTGCGGCGCCCAGCAGCGTCGCGCTGGCCGTACCGACGCAAACTGCCAGCAGCAGCCAGCGGAAGCGCAGCCAGAGCGGATACAGCGCCGGACCGGCCGCCAGCTGCCACACATTCGTCACAGACGAAGGCACAATCAACAGCGCCGCAGCCTCCAACGGCGACATGCGCAAGGTGAGCAAGGCCACCGCCACCGTCGGCAAGCCCATGCCAGTCACGCCCTTAACCAGACTGGCCAACACAAAAACCAGAGCAACAAACAAGGTATCCATGCCGCCATTGTGCCGTGCCGGCCCGCCGCCCGGAATCTGGAATATACTGAGACAGACTTCGGAAAAGACATAGGCTATGCGCTTCGACCTGACCGACCTGAAACTATTCATCCATATCGCCGAAAGCGGCAGCATCACAGCCGGCGCGCAACTGGCACATCTGGCGCTGCCCTCGGCCAGCGCGCGCGTGCGCGGCATGGAAGAAGCGCTCGACGTGCCGCTGCTGCGGCGCGGCCGGCGCGGCGCAGAGCTCACCGAGGCAGGCCGCACGCTGCTGCAGCACGCCCGCATCATCCTGCGGCAAGTGGAAGACATGCAGGCCGACCTGGCGCACTTCGCCACTGGCCTGAAAGGCCAGGTGCGCCTGCTGTGCAACACATCCGCCATCACAGAATTTTTGCCGGATGCGCTGGCAGCCTTTTTGGCGGCGCATCCGCAACTGAGCATCAACCTGGAAGAACGCCTGAGCCGCGAGATCGTGCAAGCGGTGACCGATGGTGCGGCCGACATTGGCATCATCTCCGACGCCGTGGACCAGGGCGCGCTGCAAACCATCCCCTTCCGCGACGACCCGCTGGTGCTGGCGATGGCGCGCAGCCACCCGCTGGCGCGCGCGCTTGGCGCCCGGCGCCGCGTGGCTTTTGCCGACGCGCTGGATCACGACTTCATCGGCCTGGCCGGCGACAGCGCCCTGCAGCAATATGCCGCCGAACAGGCCACCCGGCTGGGCCGACGCATACACTGCAAGATTCGCCTGCGCAGCTTCGAAGCCATATGCCGCATGGCGGCGAGCGGCGCCGGCCTCGCCATCCTGCCGGCAACGGCGGCGCAACGCAGCGGCAGCGACCTGCGCATCGTCAAGCTAAGCGACGACTGGGCCGACCGCAAACTGCTGATCTGCGTGCGCGACCAGGCCGCGCTGCCCGGCTACGCCCGCGAACTGGTCGCCGCGTTGCGCCCATAAACCCGGGGTCAGTTCTTGCAATCCAACACGAGCTCAGCTGGTAACGGCTGAGCTCGTGTTGGATTGCAAGAACTGACCCCGGGTTTATTCGGCGAGATAAGGCGCCCAGCTGATCGGCCCTACATGGCCGCTGTGCAGCACCGTCATGCCCGGCGCGGCGGTGCGTACCTTGGCTTTGACTTCCTTGGCCGGCCGGTCGTACGGGGGCGGCTCGCCCGGCATATAGCTCATGGTCCGCAGCAGCACGTCGCCAGTCAGCAGCTCCACCACACAGCGCGAGCCGCGCTGCAAGGCGCTCTTTTGCCGCTGCACTTGATTGACTTCTTCCTGCGCCTGCGCCTGCGCCGCCTGCGCCGCCTTCACCGCCAGCGATATCTTGGCCACCTGCCGCAGCGATGGGCCGACCGCTTCCGCCATCTTGTGGAAGAGCGGTTCCTGCTCAGGCGTCAGCGTCACTTCGCGCTTGCGCACGCGGTTGGCCAGCGTCAGGTAGTTGCGCACCTCGGCCTGGCTGGTAATGGCATCCATCTCGGCCTTGCGCACATCGGCTTCGCGCGCCGCATGCTGCACCCTGGGCTGCAGCTCGGCGAGCTTTTTGTCGAACTTCGTGGTGTCCGGCACCAGCGCATACAACAGCATTTCGTTCTGCTTGCGCGGGCCGGCATGCACGATCTCGATCTTGCGCGCGGCAATGGCGCAGCCTTCGGCCACTTTGATCACCACTTCTTCCGCCATGATTTCACAATTGCTGGCTTCTCCGATCACCACGCGCGTGCCGCTGATGATGCAGCTCTCGGCACGCGCCAGCGCAATCTCGCCGCGCCTGGTCTGCAGCACCGCGCCGGACGCCACGCCTTGCACGCGGATGGCGCCGTCGGCGTTGGTGGCGCTGCCACCCATCAGGTTTTTGCTCAAGACGATATCGCCGCCGCGCGAAACGACGTTGCCGAACACGTTGCCATGGATGGTGATATTGCCGCCTTCGACCGAACGCTGTTCCTGCACGTCGCCGAATTCCTCGTACTCTCCAGTGAGTTGCAGGTTGCCGGTGGTGCGCACGCTCACGCCTTCGCGGCTGATGATCTTGGGTCCGATCGACAAACGCCTGGTGGCCGGGTCCACGCTCAGAAAGCCTTCCACCGCCGACACCAGGAATTCTCCGCCGCGCAGGTTTTCGATCACCGTGCCTTCGCCGGCCACGCTGGTCAGTTCGATATCCTTGGGCACCGGCGGTTCCAGCACCAGGCCGGATAATTCATACCCGCGCACACCCGGCGCGCGCGGCACCTTGCGCAGCAGCTTGACGTTGGGCTTCACCTGCGGGAAGCGGTTCTGGAAGGTCTGCCAGTCCAGCCGACCGTCGCCCATTTCCTTGGGCGCGTTGCTGCGATGGATGTCCTGCGACACTTCCACGATGGCGGCATCCTTGCCAGGCGTGGCGTTCAGGCGCCGCGCCACGATGATGCGCGCCAGCCGTCCGGTGGCGATGACGTCGCGCACCGCCGGCGCGTCGATACCGAAGCGGATGCCTTTGACCCACATGTCGGACACGAATTCGTCGAAGCTCAGGCGCGCCGGTTGCGGCGGCAGGTCCGGTACTTCAAAGAACACCGGTTCGAAGTAGTACTCCGCCTCGCCGTTGATGATTTTGACGGTCTTGTACAGCGCGCGCCGCGCCGCGTGGAAGGGTTCTACACTGTCGGCAAAGCGCAGCAGCGGCCTGTCGCGCAGGTTTTCCGGCAGATCGGGACCGACGTTGTACAGTACTTTGCTGAACACCGCATAATCGAGACCGGCAAAATAGGCGCTGCTCAGGAAGATCTGGCTGACCGCCGACAGACACGCCACAGCCGTGGCGTCGGCTGAAAAATATACGCCGTCCGCCCGCTTGACGATCGCTGCAGGCAGATCGCCTTCCGCAGTTTGTTCCAGCGCCGTAGCGTCGTCTGACACAGTGCAGTCCCCAGGAAGATGTACGTCGGGCAGGCTAGTAAAAGCAAGCGCCCTTCACTTTTTGATGTTAGCCCAAGATTAGCAGTTTCGCCGGGCTTGCGCCAGCCACTTCAATGGGGTGCGGTCCGCGCATGCGGATTCAAATGCCAGTCCAGCGATCCCGCACTGTCGGCAAACAGCAGTTCCCCGCCGGAGGGTGTGCCGCGCAGCCGCGCCTTGAGATCCTTGGGCGCCAGCTGGCGGATGGCGGCCGTATCGGCGGTAAACGGCATGGTGCGCACCATGGTTTCGCCGTTAACCACGTACAGGCCGCAGCGGGCGATGCCGGCCGCCTCCACCTTCTGTTCGATCACGCGCGCCAGCCGGTCGCTCAGCAATTTGTGTTGCGTCTGGCCGGCCTGCAAATCCTGCTGCAGCTTGTGCAGGGCTGTCATCTCTTCCGCCACCGCATCGGCGATCTTGCGCAGGTGCTGTCCCTGCTCCGGCGTCAGCATCAGTTCCTGCGCGCGCAGCTTGGCCGACAAGGCAAGGTAGCGGCGCACGTCCGGCAGCGCGGAGATGCGTTCCACCTCCTGCTCGCTGGCCGCATTCGCTTGCGCAAAAGCGCTCACGCGCTGATCCAGTTCGGCGATCTCCTGGTCGAACTGGGTGACGTCCTTCACCAGCACATAGATCACCATCTCGGTACGGCGGCGCGGACCGGCGTTTTCCATTTCCACGTTGCGCCCGGCCACCGCGCAGCCTTCGGCCACGTCGATCCGCACTTCATCGCCGATGATCTCGCAGTTGGAGGCCTCGCCCACTTTTACGTTGGTGCCGGAGATGACGCAGTTCTCCGCGCGGCCGACGGTGACGGAGCCATTGACCGCGTAGATGACGGCGTTGGACGCCACGCCGGCGATATTGATATTCCCGCCCGCGTTATGCACGCTGCCGCCCACCAGGTTCTTGTCCAGCACTACCGTGCCGCCGCGCGAGTTGATATTGCCGTACACATTGCCATGCACTGTGATGTCGCCGCCGACCACGTCGCGCTGCTCCTGCACGTCGCCAAATTCCTCATAGGCGCCGGCCAGTTCCAGGTTGCCGGTGGTGCGGCCGCTCACGCCATCCATGCTGACGATTTTATCGGTGATGGAAATGCGGTTGGACTTGGCGTCCACGCTCAAAAAACCTTCGCGCGTGGAGACCAGGTATTCGCCGTCCTCGAACATTTTGGCCTCGGTGCCTTCGCCGGCCAGGAAGCGCAGCGTCAGATCCTTGGGCAGTTCTGGATCGGTCCTGCGCCCGGCCAGGTCGAAGCCCGGCAGGCCCGGCACCGGCGGCAGCTTTTTCAGCAGCCGCATATTGGCCTTGATCTGCGGGAAGCGGTTCTGGAAGCTTTGCAGGTCGACGCGGCCGTCGGCGCGCGCCTTCGGTGCGTCGCTGCGATGCAGGTCGGAAGATACTTCCACCACGGTGGCATCCTGCCCCTTCTCGGGTTCCAGATCGGTGGCGAAGGTGATGCGGTCAGGCTTGGCGGAGGCCATGGCCGCCTTCACCGCCGCCACGTCGATGCCGAAGCGGATGCCCTTGTTCCACATATCGGCAATAAATTCGTCGATGTCCAGATGGACCGGCCGCTCCGGAATCACGGTGCCGTCGGGCAGCGTCATCTCTTCCTGGTACAGCTGCTGGAAGTAGTACTCGGCGTAGGAAAGGCTCATCTTGGGTGCCTTGTACAGCGCCAGGCGGCTGCCCTCGAACACGCGCACACCGTCGGCCAGTCGCAGCGCCTGCTGGGCGCCGACATCCGGCCCCACGTCGTACAGGGCTTTCAGCAGCGCCGCATAGTCCAGCCCGGCGAAGTACCAGCCCGATTGAAAGACGTGCGTCACCGCGGCGATCAGCGCCGGCTTGCTCATGCCCAGATCGATGTAAATTCCGTCCGCCAGCTTTCCCAAACCTATAGGCAAGCCGGGTCCCGAAGCTTCCGGCTCCTGGTCGGCGGCTGGCGCTGCGGATGCAACGTCTTGAACCACGGTCTTCCTCCAAACGGCACGCTCGGGCCGAAAGGCGTTGCGTGTGATTAATTAATCTTACACGCAGACCATGCAAAAGAAAGGATTTTTGATGCGGATAACGGCACAGCTGTGAATTAATTGATACATATCAATATCAATTAGCCATTAAACGTGTCTTTTTGACAGCTTTAATTGGCTAACAATTAACGGCGTGGCGGATTGGCATACAAATCCTGACCCACTTCGTTAATCTGGCGACGCAGGTCGCGACGCTCGTCCGGCGTCATGCGGCCGACGCGGCGATTCATCTCCGCATTGCGCGCGGCATCCTGCATGGCGCGGCGCTGTTCCTCGGCGCGAGCCTCGTAGCTGCGCGGATCGAGCTGGCGGGTATCGTAGCGCTGTTCGTTGCGCTGGCCCTGCTGATGCTGCGGCGGATCGCGGCGTGGCGGACCATCGCTGCCATCGGCCTGCGCCAGGCCGGCGGCCAGTGCACCAGCGCACACCAGGGCGGAAGCCACAACCGATCGAACGCAAAAAGATGCGCTAGCTGCCGCGAATATTTTTTTGTGATCGATGAACATGGCGTTCCTAAAAAGCTGAATCTATGGGCGCAGTGTATGATGCTTTGAGCGAGGGGGTAAGGCTATTTGGGTAAAGTTTGTAATAATTTGTAATGGGTAGTCCCCGTGCGTTTTCGCAGGACGATTATGACGTTACCATAGCAACATGAATAAGACAAATCTGGCTACAAAATGACTAGCACAACGACCGACTCCGGCAACAACGCCGCCAATGCGCAAGGCCACGCGGCCAAGATCATGGTCGTCGATGACGACGTCCGCCTGCGCGACCTGCTGCGCCGCTATCTGACCGAACAAGGCTTCAACGTCTTCACCGCCGAAAGCGCCACCGCCATGAACAAGCTGTGGCTGCGCGAGCGCTACGATCTGCTGGTGCTGGACCTGATGCTGCCGGGCGAAGACGGCCTGTCGATCTGCCGTCGCCTGCGCGGCGCCGGCGACCAGACGCCCATCATCATGCTGACCGCCAAGGGCGAAGACGTGGACCGCATCGTCGGCCTGGAAATGGGCGCGGACGATTACCTGCCCAAGCCATTCAACCCGCGCGAGCTGGTGGCCCGCATTGGCGCCGTGCTGCGCCGCCGCGGCCCGGACGAAATCCCCGGCGCGCCGTCGGAAACGCCGCAGACTTTTGAATTCGGCCAGTTCGTGCTGGACCTGGGCACGCGCACGCTGAAGAAAAACGGCGAAACCGTGCCGCTGACCACCGGCGAATTCTCAGTGCTGAAAGTGTTTGCGCGCCATGCGCGCCAGCCGCTGTCGCGCGAGAAGCTGATGGAACTGGCGCGCGGCCGGGAGTACGAAGTGTTCGACCGCAGCCTTGACGTGCAGATTTCGCGCCTGCGCAAGCTGATCGAACCGGATCCTTCCAGCCCGCTGTACATCCAGACCGTCTGGGGCCTGGGCTATGTATTTATCCCGGAGGGACAACCGCGATAAAGCGCGGATGCGTATGAAGTTTTCCCTTCGCCTGGCCAGCCTGAAAAGCGGCTTATTCTGGCGCACCTTCTTCCTGCTGGGCGCCCTCACCACCACCAGCATGACGGCGTGGGTCGGCATGATCAGCGTGGTGCAGCACGAGCCGCAGGTGCAGCAGATCTCCTCGCAGGTCATCTCGGTGGTCACCATCACCCATGCCGCCCTCACCCACTCGGCGCCGGAACTGCGGCGCGAGCTGCTGTTCGAGCTGGTGTCCAACGAAGGCATCCGCGTGTTCCCGCTGGAGGAGGACGACAAGGTCGAACCGCCGGCCGACAACGCGCTGATGCCGGACATCGAAAAACTGGTCAAGGCCAAGCTGGGCGCGGACACGCGCTTTTCGTCCAAGGTGAACGGCGTGGCAGGCTTCTGGGTCAGCTTCAATATCGACGACGACCAGTACTGGCTGATGCTGGAGCGCGAACGCATACGCGGCCTGACCGGCATCCAGTGGCTGGGCTGGGCCAGCGTGGTGTCGGTGGTGTCGCTGGTCGGTGCGGCCTTCATTTCCAGCCTGATCAACCTGCCGCTGCGCCGCCTGACGCAGGCCACCCGCGATTTCGCCCAAGGCAAGCGCCCGGCGCCGCTGCCGGAAAAAGGTCCGCTCGAAATCATGGAGGCCAACCGCAGCTTCAACCAGATGGTCGACGATCTTCAACAAGTTGAATCCGACCGCGCCGTGATCTTGGCCGGCATCTCGCACGACTTGCGCACGCCGCTGGCGCGCATGCAGCTGGAGGTGGAGATGGCCAACCTGTCGCAGGAAGCGCGCGAAGGCATGCAGTCCGACATCGGCCAGATGGACGCCATCATCGGCCAGTTCCTCGACTACGCCAAGCCGACCGAGGCTTCCAGCTTCATCAACGTCGATATCAGCGAGCTGCTGACCGATACCGCGCATGAGGCTTCGCGCCTGCAGGATGTACGCATCCACACCGACATCGCCCCCGGCGCACACGCCATGGGCAACGCGACCGACATCAAGCGGGTGATCAACAACCTGATAGAGAACGCGCGCCGCTATGGCAAAACGCCGGGCCAGGACTACACCGAGATCGACATCAAGTGCAGCGTGAAGGGCATGCACACTTCCAAGCGCGTGACCATCGAGGTACAGGACCATGGCAGCGGCGTGCCGCCGGACCAGATCGAGCAACTGCTCAAGCCTTTCACCCGGCTGGACACGGCGCGCGGCCAGGCCAACGGCGCCGGCCTGGGACTGGCCATCGTCGAACGCGTCGTCACCCGCCACAACGCCGAGCTGCATGTGCGCAATCGCGAAGGCGGCGGCTTGCAGATCCAGATCGTGATGAAGGCCCTGTAATGCGGCGCTTGTTCCCGCGCGCGGCGCAACCGGCCGCCGCGCCGCCTGCTTGTACGGCCGCGCGTTTCGCCGGCGCAGCCGTCATTGCCGTTATCGCCGCCGCCTTCACCTCCGCCGGAGCGGCCCTCGCCGCCCGCCCTGTAGCGCCGGCAGCCGCCGTGCAAACACGCGAGCCGACTGCCGAGGAGCGCAGCTCTTTCGATGAATACTACCGCGAGCAGGTGCCGGCGCGCGTCAGCGGCGGCCCGTCGCTGTTCGCGCCCGCATTCGACATCCAGCGCCGCCGCGGCCAGCCGTGGCAAGTGATCGCACGCGTAGACTCGTCGCCGCGCCACCACTCGCCGGAACTATGCCGGCAAGTGCGCACAAGCTACATCTACAACGCCACGGCGCCCAAGGGACAACGCTGGACGCCGTCGGCCGCCGCGCCGGAATGGTTCGTCTGGCTGGCCACGCCCAAAGTGATTTGCACCGCCGCCCAGTACACCGTGAAGATGGACCCGGCCGTCTCCAACGAAGACGCCGCCGCCCTGCTGCGCCAGCATCGCGAGCTGCTGCAGCGCGCGCGGCTTCTGTTCGCCGGCAATTCTGGCTGCGCGCGCCAGCGTTCCCTGACCTTCCGCTTCAGCGCCATGGAACCGGCGGCGCCGGCCAACGGCGCGCCGCAGATGGTGGGCATGGTATTCGAGAGCGACCGCGACACCCGCGTGCGCGTCGCCGTGCGCAAGCACCGTGGCGAGTATGTGGCGTGGAACGTCAGCTGCGCTGGCGATTGATGGGATGATCCGGCGCTTCGAGCAGCTTGGTCAGCAGCAGCTCGGTCGAACCGTAGCCGTACAGCGAATCCGCCTCCAGTCCCTGGGTATCGTAGGGCACGGACTCCTCGCGTTCCGAACGGCTGGGGTCCGCATCGGAATACGTCACGCGCCAGGCGCGCTTGAGCGCATCGGCGCGGCGCAGGAATTGCGGCACCGGCCACATGGCGGGATCGAAGTGATCGATCTCGCCGAGCACGCGCCAGTGGCCGCTGGCCAGCGCCATATCGCCACAGCGCAGCACCTTGACCGCATCCTGAGGGCGCAAGGTATTCAATTCCTCCACCGAGGGCCAGCGCGGCAGCTTGGGGCCAAACAGATATGCAAGCATGATTTTGCTACCGGGCGACAGCCGAGCCACCAGTCCCCAACCGTAGCCGCCGTCCAGCAATGGCACGGCAAACCAGCTCCCCTCTTGATACGACTGCTTCATTCCTACCCTTTCATCTGCAAGACCGCAGTGTAGCCATCCCGCGCAAAAGGCGGCGCACAACTTCGGGGTCAGAGCCGACAATCGGACATTTCGCGCGCGAAATGTCCGATTGTCGGCTCTGACCCCGAAGTTGGATGTGTTACACTGGCGGTTCGCTAGGGGTCCTGGGAACGCTGTTTCCGGGTGAGAGATACCCTTCGTACCTGATCTGGATAATGCCAGCGAAGGAAAGCGCAAATGTGGTTCTCCCTCCTTTGATGGCTCTCTTCGCCGGCCCCCCAGCCGAACAAGTAGAGAGCAGATATGTCCACACCAAACTTTGCAGTGTCCGCCATCGCATTGGCGGTTTTACAAATGACTTCCCCGATGATCCGTGCTGAGGAAGCCGATCAGGCCATGCCGGAAGTCGTCGTCAACGGCGTCAAGCTGCGCGCCACTTCGGCCAGCGTGGCCGGTTTCTTCAACGCGCCGCTGCTGGAAACGCCGGCCTCGGTCAGCGTGCTGAACGCCCAGCAGATGCTGGACCTGCAAATCCGTTCCACCACCGACGCCGCCAAGTTCGACGCCAGCCTGAGCGACGCCTACAACGCGGTCGGCTACGCCGAACAATTCTCGATCCGCGGCTTCAAGCTGGATAACGCGTCCAGCTACCGCAAGGACGGCATGGCCATCGCCGGCGATACCCAGATCCCGTTGGAGAACAAGGAACGCTTCGAGGTGCTGAAAGGCCTGTCCGGCCTGCAGGCTGGCGTGTCCGCGCCGGGCGGCATCGTCAACTACGTCACCAAGCGCCCGACCGAGGCACCGCTGCGCAGCGTGGTGCTGGAAACCCGCGAACGCGGCACGCTGTACGGCGCCGTCGACCTGGGCGGCCGCTTTGAGGACACGCGCTTCGGCTACCGCATCAACGCCGCCGCCGAGCGCCTGCGCTCCTACATCAAGGGCGCGGACGGCAACCGCAAGTTCGTCTCGGCCGCCTTCGACTGGCAAATCTCGCCGCAAGCCTTGCTGCAGGTGGATGCCGATTATCAGCGCAAATCGCAGCTCACCGCGCCGGGCTTCCAGCTGCTGAACAACGCCACCCTGCCCAACGTGGATGCGGACGTGATGCTGAACGACCAGCCATGGGCGCGTCCGGTGGAAACCACCAGCAGCAATGTCGGCGTGCGTTTCGAGTACAAATTCTCGCCGGATTGGGCCGCCACCTTCAGCGCCAACCAGCACAACTTCAAGCGCGACGACTTCACCGCCTTCCCGTACGGCTGCGGTGAGCAGAATCTGTATCCGGGCTTCTGCGGCAATGGCGACTATGACGTCTACAACTACATCAGCAAGGGCGAGAAGAAATCGCCATTGACCGCGCAAGCCATGCTGCAAGGCCGTTACACCGCCGGCGGCATCAAGCACGAAGTCACCGCCGGCTTCTCCTTCTTCAAGAACAGCGAGAAATGGGGCGACTACCTGTATGACTGGTCCGGAGTCAGCAACATCTACCACCCGGTGGTGGTGGCGCCTGCGCCGGGCGACAGCGGTCCGGTGTCCGAGCGCCGCAGAGACAACGAACGCGGCGCGTTCGCGCAGGACATCCTCAGCCTGAACGAACAACTCAAACTGCACGCCGGCGCGCGCTACGCGCAGGTCAAGCGTGACGAGTACGTGGGCAAGGACGATGACGGCAATGTGCTGCCGTACGCGCACACCGACATGGGTTTCTGGCTGCCGAACGTGGCGCTGGTGTACAACGTGCGCCCTAACGTATCCACCTACGTGTCGTACGCGCAGGGTCTGGAGCATGGCGGCGTGGCGCCTATCGGCACCTTCAACCAGCGCCGCGCGCTGGCGCCGGGCAAATCGAAACAGGTGGAAGTGGGCGTTAAAGCCGATATCCGCCCGGACCTGAGCGCCAGCGTGTCGCTGTTCCAGATCCGCAAAGGCCTGGAATACACCGACGCCGCCAACTATTATGTGCGCAACGGCGAAGCGCAGAACCGAGGCCTCGAAATGGCGCTGGCAGGCCGCGTCACGCCGGAACTGCTGGTCGGCGTATCGGCCACCGCGCTCAATACCCAGCAAAGCGGCACCGGCTCGGCGGACCTGGACGGCAAGCGCGTGACCGACGTTGCGGCTTTCAAATCCTCGGTGTATGCGAATTACGCCGTGCCGCAAGTGGCAGGCTTGAAGGTAGGCGCCAACTGGCTCTACTCCGGCAAGAAGGCCTTCGACGCGGCCAACACCGTGTTCGTGCCAGGCTATCACGTGGTGAACCTGAGCGCCTCGTACGAAACCCGCATCGGCAATGTCGGCACCACTTTCCGCGCCGGCATCGACAACGCGTTCGACAAGTTCTACTGGCGCGATGTGACGCCCGATCTGGGCGGCTATCTGATGCCGGGCGCCTCGCGCACCTTCCGCGTGTCGGCGCAGTTCGAGCTCTAAAGCCTGGACAGCGCGTCCGCCGCCATGGCGACGCGCTGTTCAACGCTGCCCCCAACCGGCACGTAGGAAATCCCGCGTGCCGCCAGTTGCTCCAGCAGGATGCGGTTGATGGTCTGGCGAACCTCATCGTTATCGCGCATCAGCCCATCGGCCTCCCACGGCATGTCGGGAGCCGCCACCAGCGTGAGATCGTAATCCTGCACATGCGTTTCGGCCAGCGCGGCCAGTTGCGCGTCGATACCGCCAAAGTAATGGATGCTGTAGACGGCAGTCATCAGCGGCGTGGTATCGCAAAACAGATAACGTGTGGCGCTCTGCACAGCGGCGGACTCGCGCACCAGCTGCATGCGGGCGATATGAATCTGATCCGTCTCCACCGGCACGCGGCCCTCGGTGTCGACAAACTCCCGCAGATATTCAGGCACCCACACGGTGCCGTAATGCTCCGCCAGCGCGGCGGCCAGCGTGCTCTTGCCAGATGCCTCCGTGCCGAGGATGGCGACGCGCTTCATTCCATCACAAGGCGGCGGCCACCGTTGCCGCTATCCTCGCTCCATGCGCGCAGGCCAATCACCGCCATGCCGACGAACACGCCATACAGAATAGCCGTCAGGACCAGGTGCTTGTGCAGGTACAGCGCCACGTACAGGATGTCGACAATGATCCACACATGCCAGTTCTCGATCTTTTTACGCGACAGCAGCACTTGTCCCAGCAAGCTGCCAGCGGTCAGAAAAGCGTCCGTGCGCGGCACATCCGTATCGGTGCAAGTGGAAAGAAACCACCACAACGCCCCATAAGCAGCGCCCCATCCCAGCAATGACCACAACCACCCCCTGCGATTGAGCTGCGTCACAGACAGTTGCTGTGCATCGGCAAGCTCCGGCCGCAACCACTGATACCAGCCCCATACCGATACCGAGATAAACACCAGTTGCAAGCCCATGTCGCCGTAAAGACGCGAAGCGTAGAACACCAGCGCATACACCGCCGACGACAAGATCGCAAACAGCCATGCCCAATGCCGCTGATAGATATTCAGCAGGACGGTCAGCACAGACAGCACAAAGCCCGCCAGCTCCAGCGGCGTGGTAGGCAAACCCAATAAGGTAAGCGGACTATTGGCAAAACCAGACAGCGCGAGAATTTCGTTCATGGATGGTGGTGGTGACGCGAACTAGCGCGGGAGTATGCGAGGTTTCAGCTGAATACGCAAGCAGCGGTCATCGCAATAGTTATCAAATAGAGTTAACAATTGAGTATAGTTATTGACTTTATAATTTCCCGGCGTCACTATAGGAATGCAGCACATCCTATCTACTTTTTGGAGTCTCGAATGCGTAAAACCCTATTCATCGCAGCGGCCATGCTGATTGCCGGTTCCGCCCATGCCGACTTTATTCCACAAGTGAGTTCAGGTACCAACTCCGTTATCCTCAGCGCCAACAATAGCTCGCTGTCTTACAGCGAGAATCGCGCCTCCAACGGTCCGCTGGGTGCCCTGATTGTCGATGCCCAGAATGTCCCGTACCAGATCCAATACGCGCTGAACACCGCCGTCGCCAACGCCGTCAACTCGCAAGGTGCGCACTTTGGCAGCGGCACCCTCACTGGCCTGCCGACGATCACCTTGCGCCCCTCTTCCAGCGGCGTCATTTACGTCACGCTCAGCGGTTTAAGCTATCGCTTCAACGCCTCTTACAGCGGCAGCAAAGCCGGCATCATCAATTTCAGCTGCACCAACACAACCTACTACAACAACATTACCATCACCGCGCAACTGGGCAGCGCCGACGGCGCGATCCCGCCAAATAAAATCGGCATCAACGGCAACCTGTCGACGTCTACCGACTGCGACTCGAATCTGACCTGGATGCTGCCTGTCCTGGGTAGTATCCTGGTCAACAAAGCGGAAGGCGCAGTTGACGCAGCGATCGCTAACAGCATTCAGAACGGCCTTGCCAGCGTCACCCAGAAATTCTTCTTCTTGCGCGACCAGAACTGGCAAGTCGGCCTGCAACGCCTGATCCCGGCCGACAAGGTGGTGGGCGGCATCGCCGTCGGCCAATATATCCAGAACAATCTGGCCTACCTTATGTCCAACAGCCAGATCTCGATGACGGTGGGTGGCGGCGCAAACTTGAAACCAGTGGTTGGTGTCAACGAGCCGCCAAGGCTGCTCGGTGGCGATGCCATCTCGCTGACCCTGACCTCCCCTGGATTAAGCTTCTCCGTCAAGCTGCATGAAGAAGTCAACGTATTCTGGAAGTGGAAATGCAGCGTTGCCAATCCAGCCTTGAATTGCGCTGATCCGCGCTAAGAAAAACGGCGGCTTTTCCCAGCCGCCGCTTTTCACTTGACGGTCATTTCCTTCAGCAGATTGTCAGCGTGATCGACTTCCGCCATCACCCACAGCATGTACCGGATATCCATGTGGATGGCGCGGGTGATGTCGCGGTCGAAGTACCAGTCCTTGGTGATCGACTCGTAAGTTGAATCGAAGTTCAGGCCCACCAGTTCGCCGTGCTTGTTCATCACGGCCGAACCGGAGTTGCCGCCGGTGGTGTCGGCACTGGTCAGGAAGTCCACCGGCACCGTGCCAAGAACGGCATCCTTGTACTGGCCGTAGCGCTTGGCCTTGATGGCTTCCAGCAGATTGGCCGGCGCATTGAACGGCTCCTTGCCGGTATTCTTCTCCACGATGCCTTCGACGGTGGTGAACGGGCCTTTGGTAATCCCGTCCTTCGGCGAGTATGGCGACACCGTGCCATAAGTCACGCGCAGGGTCGAATTGGCATCCGGGTACACCGGCTTGCCCTGCGACTTCTTCCACGCGATGACGGCCGCCATGTATTGCGGGATCACGCGTTCCAGGTTGCCATCCAGTTCCTTGCGGCGCTCTTTCAGCGACTGCGCCACGCCGTCGATCTTCACCGCCAGCTTGAGGAAAGCGTCGTCCGAGGCCGCAATGGCGGCGCCGTCCTTGCCGATCCACGCCAGCCGCGTCGCGGTATCGCCCAATTGGGACTGCGCATACAGCGCCGGCACGGCATCCGCCGACGGCAGCAGCGCATCCAGTCCGTTGACGTGCATCGATTGCGGCAGCCTGGCGTAGCGCTGCAGGGCCGCGGCGAAGCGCGCCTGATCCACGCTGCTCACATACGATTGTTCAAGGCGGTTCAGGCGCGCCTTGATGAACGTCAGGTCGCGCTGCTGGTAGCCGGTTTCGCGCTCGGCATCCGGCCGCGCGCTTTCCACCGCCAGGCGATATAGCGTGGTGCCGCTTTTCAGCAGGTCGCTGGTGGTGGCGACGCCGTAGCCGAATTCCTCGTCGCTGAGGGCGATGTCGGCGGCGATCAGCGCATCCAGCTCGGCCAGCAGCTTCTTGTCCGCGGCCGGCTGCTTGCCGTACCAGGCGCGGAATTCGGCATCCTGCACATCCTTGATGGCGGCAACGTCCTTGCGCGCGAAGCCGTCCATCAGGCCGCGTGTTTTCTTCATCACGTTGTTCAGGCTCTTGACCACGCTGGCGTAGCGCACGGCGGCCGCTTCGCTATCCTTGGTGCTGGCGGCGATGACGTCGAGATCCGACTGGATCTCCGCAGCCTTGGCCGGATACGCGGCGTCGCGCGCGTAGCGGATTTCCGATGGCAGCTTGTAGCGGCTGGTGCGGCCCGGATAACCGGCCAGCAGCACCGGATCGCCGTTCTTCAGGCCCGCCGCCGAAACGACCAGGAAGTCTTTCGAGTGATACGGCACGTTGTCGGGCGATGGATCGGCCGGACGGCCATCCTTGCCGACGTAAGCGCGCAGGAAGGAATAGTCGCCCACATGGCGCGGCCATTCATAGTTGTCGATATCGCCGCCAAAGTCGCCCAGCGAATTGGCCGGCGCGTACACCAGACGCACGTCGCGTATCATCATCTGGCGGATGCGGTAGTACTCCAGGCCACGATGGAAAGCCGGCACCGAGCAGCGATAGAATTTGTCGCTTTCGCATTCGGCGATCAGCGACTTGATGGCGCGTTCCACCGCTTCGCTGCGCTGCTTGCCGCTCATCGACGGCGCGACGTTTTTCAGCACGCGGCTGGTGACGTTCTCCACCTTGTCGGTCACATACACCAGCGTATTGGGGCCGCCCGGCAGTTCCTGGGCGCGCGTCCGGGCGAGGAAGCCGTTGGCGATGTAGTTGTGTTCCGGCGTGGAGTTGCGCTGAATGGCGCCGTAGGCACAGTGGTGGTTGGTGACCACCAGGCCGGCGTCCGACACGAACGACGCCGAGCAGCCGCCCAGCGAGACGATGGCGCTCATCGGGTGTTTGGACAAGTCGGCGAGCTTCTCTGCCGGGATGGCGATGCCCACCCGTTTCAGCTCGGATTTCAATTGCGGCAGCTGGTACGGCTGCCACTGGCCTTCGTCGGCTTGCGCGCTTGTGGCGCACAGCACTGCGGCGGGAATGACTAAATATTTTAACAAGATACGGACCCCGGATAAATTGCGGCGCCCGTATTATAAGTCGAAGCGCAAGGTCAGCCCACGGCCCAGAGCCTACTCCTGCGCCGCATGCCAGCCGCCGCCCAGCGACTGGATCAAGGCGATGGCGGTGGTTTGGCGGTCCACCTGCGCCTGTACCAGCGCGCGCCGGGCGCTCAGCGCCGTCTGCTGCGCCGTCACCACGTCGCTGTAGCTGACCTGCCCTGCGCGGTAGCGGTTCAGCATCTGTACCTCTACCTGATCGGCCGCTTCGGACGCGGTCTTGCGCAACTCCTGCTGCTGCGCCAGCGTTCGCGTGGCGGTGAGCTGATTCTCCACATCGGCAAACGCGGTCAGCACGGTCTGGCGGTAATTGGCGATGGCCTGGTCGCGCGCGGCCTCGGCACCGCTGACGCGGGCCCTGGTGGCGCCGGCGTCGAACAGGGTCTGTGCCGCCGACAGGCCGAGCGACCACAGATTGTTGGAGGCATTGAACAAGCCACCGGTGGACGCCGCGCCATAGCCATAGGAGCCGGTCAGATTCAGGCTCGGGAAATAGGCGCTGCGGGCGATGCCGATTTGCTCGTTGGCGGCGGCCACGCGGCGCTCGGCGGCGGCGATATCCGGACGCCGTTGCAGCAGCGTCGATGGCACGCCGGCCGGCACGTCCGGCACCACGATCTTCCAATCGGCCGGCGCCAGCGTGAAGTCGCTGGCGGCCTTGCCAAGCAAGACTGCAATCGCATGTTCCAGCGTGGCGCGTTGACGCACCAGCGTGATCTGGTCGATGCGGGCGCTGGTCAACTGGGTTTGCGCCTGCAGCAAATCCGACTTGGCGGCGATGCCGGCGTCGAAGCGGTTCTGCGTAATCTGCAGCACGCGCTGGTAGCCTTCCACGGTGGCATCCAGCAGCGCCTTCTCGGCGTCGGTCTGGCGCAGCGAGAAGTAGTTGGTGGCCAGCTCGCCCTGCGCCGACAGGCGCGCGGCCGCCAGATCGGCGGCGCTGGCCTGCAGGCTGGCGTTGGCGTTGCCCACACTGGCGCGCAGCTTGCCCCATACGTCCGGCTCCCAGCTGGCACCGATGTTGGCGCGGTACTGGTTGGCGGTTTTGGTATCTCCTCCGCCGCCGGAGCGGGTGGCGCTGCCGTTCAAGTCCACGCTTGGGAACAAGGTGGCGCGCTGCTCGGCCACCAGCGCCCTCGCCTGCGCATACGCGGCCACGGCGGCGGCCACGTTCTGGTTATTCACCTCAATCGATTCCGCCATCTGATTCAGCAGCGGATCACCGAACAGCTGCCACCACGGGCCGCGTTCCAGCGTGTCGGCCGGCGCGGCGGCGGTCCAGCCGGCGGCCGCCTTGTCGGCGTCGCTCGGCGTTTCCTTGTAGGCCGCGGGCTGCGGCGTGTCGGGCGTCTTGTAGGTCGGCGTGACCGAGCACGCCGACAACAATGCGGATACAGCGGCCAGCGCAATCAGGGAATAACGGGGAGACGGTGCGTATTTGCTCATGGTGTGATCGGCGATTCGTCGCTATGAATGCGGCTCAGTTGTTGTTCGGACGGGCTGCGGCGGCGCAGCTTGTCCATCAGGAGATAGACCACCGGCGTGGTGAGAAGCGTGAGGCACTGGCTGGCGATCAGGCCACCGATGATGGCCACGCCCAGCGGCTGGCGCAATTCCGAGCCTTCGCCGAAGCCGATCGCCAGCGGCAGCGCGCCCAATGCGGCGGCCACGGTGGTCATCAGGATGGGGCGGAAGCGCAACAGGCAAGCCTCGCGTACAGCCTCCATCGGCGACAGGCCGCGCGAGCGTTCGGCCTCCAGCGCAAAGTCGATGATCAGGATGGCGTTCTTCTTGACGATACCGATCAGCAGGAAGATGCCGATCAGCGAAATCGTCGAGAACTCCATCTTGAAGATCAACAGCGCCAGTACCGCGCCCACACCGGCCGACGGCAGCGTGGTGAGCACCGTTACCGGATGCACCAGGCTTTCGTACAAGATGCCCAGCACGATGTAGATCACCACAATAGCCGCGAGAATCAGCAGCGGCAGCGACTTGTTGCTGTCCTGTGCCGCCTTGGCGGAGCCGGCGAAACTGCCGCGCACATTGTTTGGCATGGCGATTTCGGCCTCCGCCTGCGCGATCTGCGCGGCGGCATCGGACAGGCTATAACCTTCCGCCAGATTGAAAGCGATGGTGGTGGCAAGTTCGCCGTCCTGATGGTTGATGGATGTGGCGGCAGAGCTTTCGGCGAACGACGCCACCGTCGACAGCGGCACCATGGTGGTGGCCGCAGTGCTCAGCGCCGAACCGGACGAGGCGTCCTTGACTGCCGGCGCGGCCACGTTGGCGGCCGTGGCGGTGCTGCTGGTGCTGCTGGAGCTGCTGCTACCGCTGCTGGTGCCGCCGGTGCTGCTGGTGCTGCTGCCGGAGGCGCCGGCCCCGCCCGCACCCGCGCTGGCCACAGGCGGCGCGGTCGGCGCGCCGGTCGGATTGCTGGCTGTCGGCGACGGCAGGCCCTTGGCCGGCACGTAGACATCGTTCAGCGCTTCCGGGCTTCTGGCATACCAGCGCGGCACTTCCATGATGACGTGGTACTGGTTCAGCTCACCGTAGATGGTCGCCACCTGGCGCTGGCCGAAACTGTCATACAACGCATTGTCGACATCCCTGGTCGATATGCCGAGGCGCGCAGCACTTTGTTTGTCGATGGTGACAAAGGTTTCAACGCCATTATCGGCCTGATCGGAGTCCACGTCGATCAGCGCCTTCTGGCCCTTCATGGCTTCCGCCAGGCGGCTCGCCCATTTTTTCAAATCTGCCTGATTATCGCTCTTCAGCGTGTACTGGAAGTTGGCGTTGGCCGCACGGCCGCCGGCGCGCAAGTCCTGCACAGGGCTGAGGAACAGGGTCACACCAGTAACCCTGGCCAGCTTGGGCCGCAGGCGGGCAATCACCGCCTGCCCCGCCACCTTGCGCTGATTGGCCGGCTTCAGGTTGATGAACATGAAGCCACCGCCGGCGCGCCGGCCGCCGGTAAAGCCCACCACCGTGGCCACATCCGGATCATCCTTGATGATGTTAACCAGTTGACGCAGCTTGCCCTGCATGGCCTGGAACGAAATACTCTGGTCGGCGCGGATGCCGCCGCTGATCTGGCCCGTATCCTGCTGCGGGAAGCCGCCTTTCGGTATCGCGGCGAACAGGTAGAAATTCAGGCCGATCACAAACACAAGGCTCAACATCACCAGCCACACGCTGTGCAGCGCCCAGTCCAGCGAATGCTCATACCCGCGCAACACCACGTCGAAGCCACGCTCGAAAAAGCGAGCGATGCGGCCCGGCGGCTTGGCGTGGTGCGCGCCCGGCGACAGCAGCCATGCGCACATCATCGGCGTGGTGGTCAGCGAGATCACCAGCGAGATCATCACAGCTGCGGACAGCGTGATGGCAAACTCCTTGAACAGCGCGCCGAACTGGCCGCCCATGAACAGCAGCGGAATGAACACGGCAATCAGCGAAAGACTGATCGACAGCACAGTGAAACCCACCTCGCGCGCGCCCAGCAACGCCGCCTTGAAGCGGTCCATGCCGGCCTCGATGTGGCGGGTGGTATTTTCCAGCACCACAATGGCATCGTCGACCACGAAGCCGGTGGCCACGGTCAGCGCCATGAGCGACAGGTTATTCAGACTGAAACCCAGCAAATACATCACGCCGAAAGTGCCCAGCAGCGAGACGATAGTCGCCACGGTCGGCACGATGGTGGCCCGCACATTGCGCAGGAAAACGCTCACCACCAGCACCACCAGCAGGATGGAGATGATCAGCGTGACCTCGATCTCATGCAACGAGGAGCGGATCGAATTGGTGCTGTCGCTGGCCACCTGAATGGTGACGTCGGGCGGCAACTGCGCCTGCAAGGTGGGCAGCTGTGCACGCACGCTATCCACCGTTTCAATCACATTGGCGCCGGCCTGCGCGCGCACGATCACAATGATGGCGGGCTGGCCGTTGAACAGGCCAAGGTTGTTCTGATCCTCAACGCCATCCACCACCTCCGCCACATCCTTAAGGCGGATCGGCGTGCCGTTGCGGAAGCCCACGATCAGGTTCTGGTAGTCCGACGCGCTGCGGCCTCCGGTGGCGTTGGCCGATTCCGAATAAATCTGCAGCCGCCGCCCCTCGTCCTGGATGGCGCCACGCGGCCGGTTGGCGTTGGTGGCCTGAATAGCGGCGCGCACATCCTCCATCGACAGGCCTTGCCGGTTCAGCGCATACGGATTGAGTTCCACCCGCACCGCCGGCAGCGAGCTGCCGCCCAGCTCCACGTCGCCCACGCCGGTCACTTGCGACAGGCGTTGCAGCACGACGTTGGACACCGAGTCGTAGACCTGGCCCGGCGTACGCGTCTTGGACGTCAGCGCCAGAATCATGGCCGGCGCCCCCGAGGTGTTGGCCTTGCGGTAGGTAGGATTGCTGCGCAGCGTGGCCGGCAGGTCGACCCGGCTGGCATTGATTGCAGCCTGCACTTCGCGCGCCACCGAGTCCACATTGCGGTTCAGGTCAAACTGCAAGGTGACGTTGGAGGTACTGGTGCTGGACTGCGAGGTCATCTCGTTGACGCCGGCGATGGTGCCGAGATGGCGCTCCAGCGGCGTCGACACGCTGGTCGCCATGGTGGACGGGCTGGCGCCTGGCAGCGTGGCGTTCACCGTGATAATCGGGAAGTCCACCTGCGGCAGCGGCGCCACCGGCAATACGAAGAACGCGCCGATGCCAGCCAGCGCCACGCCGACCGTCAACAGGACGGTCGCGATCGGGCGCTTGACGAATGGCGAGGACAAGTTCACAGCGCACCGCCTTCGGTTTGCGCCACCGGCTTGCCGCCAAAACGGCGCGCCAGGCTGTCGAAGCCAAGGTAAATCACCGGCGTGGTGTACAGCGTCAGCATCTGGCTGACGATCAAGCCGCCGAAGATGGCCAGACCCAGTGGACGGCGCAGTTCCGCACCCTCGCCCCAGCCGAACATCAGCGGCACCGCGGCAAACAGCGCGGCCAGCGTGGTCATGAGAATCGGACGGAAACGCAGCAGCGCCGCCTGATGAATCGCTTCGCGCGGCGGCTTGCCTTCATCGCGCTCGGCCTCGATGGCAAAGTCGATCATCATGATGGCGTTCTTCTTGACGATACCGATCAGCAGGATGATGCCGATGATGCCGATCACGCCCAGCCCCTGTCCGGTGACCAGCAGCGCCAGCAAGGCGCCCACGCCGGCCGACGGCAGCGTCGACAGAATGGTCAGCGGATGGATATAGCTTTCGTACAGCACGCCCAGCACGATGTACACGCAGATCACCGCGGCCAGAATCAGCCACAGTTGATTCGACAGCGAATTCTGATACGCGCCAGCCGCGCCGAGGAAGGTCATGGTCACCGATGCCGGCATTTTGATGTCGGCGGCGGCTTCGCGGATGCTGTCCACCGCCGTGCCAAGCGAAACGCCCGGCGCGGTGTCGAAGCCCAGCGTGGTGGCCGGATACTGCGCCACGTGCGTGATCTGCAGCGGAGCCGGACGTTCGGTCACGGTGGCCACGGCCGACAGCGGCGTGGGTTTGCCGGAACCGGTTCTCAGCTGCAGGTTGCCCAGATCGGCCGGCATGCTGATGTCGTCGCGGCGCGCTTCAAGAATCACGCGGTACTGATTGGTCTCGGTGAATATGGTCGAGACGATGCGCTGGCCGAAAGCGCTGTAAAGCGCATCGTCAATCGCGGCGGCGGTGACAGACAGGCGCGAAGCCGTGTCGCGGTCCACCGTCACATAAGCAGCGTTGGCGCTGGCGCCGACGTCCGACACCACATTGCGCACCTGGCTCTTGGTGCGCATCTGCGCCGCCAGCTTGGTGGCCCATTCATTAACGGTGGCATTGTCCGCGCCTTCGATCGACACGCGGAACTGGGTCGGGCCGGTCTCGGCATCGATGGTCAGGTCCTGCGTCGGTTGCAGGTACAAGGTCAGGCCCGGAATCTCGGCCACGCGTGCGCGCAGCCGGTCCATGGTTTCCTGCTGGCTGCCGGTGCGCTTGCGTTTCAGGTTAATCAGCATGCTGCCGGTATGCAGCATGGTGTTGTTGGCCGCATCCACGCCAACCACGGAACTGAGATTGTTCACGTCCGGATCTTCAAGAATGACCTTGGCCGCTTGCTGCTGCAGGTCAGCCATCTTGCTATAGGAGACAGCCTTGCCGGTTTCGAGACGCGCTTGCAGCTGGCCGGTGTCCTGTGTAGGGAACAGGCCCTTCGGGATTACGATATACAGCACCGCCGTCAGTATCAACGTGCCCAACGCCACCAGTAGCGTCAGGCCGTTGTGCCTGATCACCCACGTCAGGGTGGTGTCGTAATGACCGATCACCCAGTCGAAGAACTTCTGGAAGCGCTGCGCGAAACGGGTCGGCTTTTCGTCGGCGTGGTTCCTGAGCCAGCGCGCCGACATCATCGGCACCAGCGTCAGCGACACCACGGCCGAAATCAGGATGGTGATGGCCAGCGAAATCGCAAACTCTCGGAACAGGCGGCCCACCACATCGCCCATGAACAGCAGCGGAATCAGCACCGCGATCAGCGATACCGTCAGCGAGATGATGGTAAAGCCGATCTGCTTGGCCCCTTTCAGCGCAGCGGCCATCGGCGTTTCGCCTTCCTCGATGTAGCGGGCGATGTTCTCGATCATGACAATGGCATCGTCGACCACAAAACCGGTGGCGATGGTCAGCGCCATCAGCGACAGGTTGTTCAGCGAATAGCCGAGCAAATACATCACGCCGCAAGTGCCGATCAGCGAAATCGGCACCGACAGCGAGGCGATCACGGTCGCGCGCAGGCTATGCAGGAAAGCGAAGATCACCAGCACCACCAGCACCACCGCCAGCACCAGTTCCATTTCCACGTGTTCAACCGAGGCGCGAATGCCGTTGGTGCGGTCGCTCAGCACCTCCACGTGCATGGCACTCGGCAGGCCGGCTTGCAGCTCCGGCAGGCGCGCCTTGATACCGTCCACCGTCGCGATCACGTTGGCACCGGGCTGGCGCTGCACATTGAGGATGATGGCTTGCCTGGTGCCGGACCACGCGCCCAGCTCCACGTTCTCGGCGCTGTCCACCACCTGCGCCACGTCGGTCAGGCGCACCGGTGCGCCGTTCTTGTAGGCCAGGATCAGTTCCTTGTAATCCTTGGCGGTCACCAACTGGTCATTGGCGTTGATGCTGTAGGCACGGGTCGGGCCATCGAAGCTGCCCTTGGCGCCATTGGCGTTGGCAGCGGTGATGGCGGTACGCAGCGTGTCGAGGCCGAGGCCATACGACGCCAGCGCGTTGACGTTGGCCTGGATGCGCACCGCAGGGCGCTGGCCACCGCTCAGGGTCACCAGGCCGACGCCCGACACCTGGCTGATTTTCAGCGCAAGGCGCGTGTTGACGATGTTCTGCACTTCGGTCAGCGGCATCGTGTCGGAGGTGATGGCCAGCGTCAGCACCGGCGCGTCGGCCGGATTGACCTTGGCATAGATCGGCGGCGCCGGCAGGTCGGTCGGCAGCAGCGAGTTGCCGGCGTTGATGGCGGCCTGCACTTCCTGCTCGGCCACGTCCAGCGACTGGCCAAGGCTAAATTGCAGCGTAATGATGGAAACGCCGGCAGCGCTGGTTGAGCTCATGCGCTGCAGGCCGGCCATCTGGCCGAACTGGCGCTCCAATGGCGCGGTCACGGTCTGGCCCATCACCTCTGGGCTGCCGCCCGGGTACAGCGTCTGCACCTGGATGGTCGGGAAATCCACCTGCGGCAGCGCCGACAAAGGCAGGAACTTGAAGCCGACGATGCCCGCCAGGACGATGGCCAGCATCAGCAGCGAGGTCGCTACCGGGCGCTGGATGAATGGTGCGGATGGACTCATTGCTGTGCTGCGCCTTCCTTGTTGCGACGACGGTGTTCACCAGACGGCGCCTCGCCAGCCGGCGCCGATGCCCCGGCAGATGCGCCAGCGGCGGCACCATCAGCTGCGGCACCGCCGCGGTGCTTGCCTTTCCAGCCGCCGTGTTCCCCCTTGCCTGCGCCCGGCCCGCCGGCGCCCGGCAGCGTGACTTTCGCGCCCTCTTTCAGACGGTCGGCGCCCTCGGTAATCACTTGCTCGCCCACTTGCAGGCCTTCGCTGATCTGCACCTTGTCCACGGTGGCGGCGCCGCGCTTGACCGGACGCACGGTGACGGTCTTGTCTTCCTTGAGCACGTAGACGAAGTCGCCGTTGTTACCGTGGCGGAGCGCCGTTACCGGCACCATGATGGCGTCCTTGATGGTGCGCAGTTCAAGGCGCACATTCACAAACTGGCTTGGGAACAGCGAAGCCTTGACGTTGGCGAAGCGCGCCTTGGCCTTGACGGTGCCGGTTTGCGTATCGATCTGGTTATCCATCGCATAGAACTTGCCGGTATCCAGCGTATTGGTGCGGGTGCGGTCCAGCGCCAGCGCCGGCAGGCTGGCGCCATCATTCACGCGCTGCGCCACCTCCGGCAGGCTGTCCTGCGGGATCGAGAATTCCACATCGATCGGCGACAGCTGGGTAATGGTGGCGATGCCGTTGGCATCGCTGGAGCCAACCAGATTGCCGATATCGACCGCGCGCAAGCCCACGCGGCCCGAGATCGGCGCCACCACCTTGGTATAGCCCAGATTCAGCTTGGCCGTGCCTTCGGCCGCCTTGTCGGTCATGACCGTGCCCTCCAGCTGCTTGACCAGAGCCGCCTGGGTATCCACGTCCTGACGCGCGATCGAATCCTGCCCCAGCAGCGTGCGGTAGCGGTTCAACGTCAGCCTGGCGTTTTCCAGCTGCGCCTCGTCACGCTGGCGATTGCCGGTAGCCTGCATCAGCGACATTTCAAACTGGCGCGGATCGATCTGCGCCAGCACCTGGCCCGCCTTGACCAACTGGCCTTCCTTAAACAGAACGCTCTGCAGGATGCCCGACACCTGCGGACGCACCGTGGTGGTGGCTGCCGCCGTCACGGTACCCAATGCTTCCAGCGTCACCGGAATGTCAGCCTTCTCCGCCGCCGCCACGCCCACCGTCGTGGCAGGCGCGCGGCGACCACCGCCCGGACCACCCGGCCCACCGGGACCGCCGGGACCAGGGCCACCCGGACCTTGTGCGCTGGCGCCGCCGCCCGGCGTGGCCGGCTGATGGGTCAGATACCAGGCCAGCCCGCCCAGCCCTGCCATGACGGCAATGGCAATCACGCCGCCCAACAACTTGCGGCTGCGTTTAGGTGGGTTGGCGTTCAAAGTAGGCTTGGCTTGCGAATCCATCGTGATCCTTTTTTTATAGGCATGCGTGTCCATGGCAAACGGGCCATGGCCTCAATGCGAGGACTCTAGCATAAGCATTTGGCGATGTCTGTGAGAGCGCGGCCGGCGATACAAACTCGCTACAAATCAAGGACTTTGCTCATTTATCCTTAAACTGGCTTTACATATCTTTACCGGCGCGACATCGCTGCTCAACGTAGGCCCCACATACTGGCTTCACTGCCAACTTAACGAGGACAACATCATGAGTATCTTTAACCGCCAAACCATCGCAGCCTTCCTGCTGGGTTCCACGCTGGCCGTAGGCGTTGGCGCTTACGCCGTGGACCGCCACCAGGAAGGCCATCGCAGCCACATCGCCCATCTGTACGCTGAAGTGCAAGCCACCGACGCGCAAAAAGCCAAAATCGACCCTTTGGTGAAAGCCGCCATGGACGACCTCAAGCCGCTGCACGAACAGCTGCACGCCTTGCATAAACAGCTACTTCAGCAAGCCAGCGCGCCGACCATCGACCGCGCCGCGCTGGAAGCCACGCGTCAGCAAGGCCTGGCGCTGGCGGACAAGGCGTCCAAACGGCTGCTCCAGCTGGTGGCCGATGTGGGCGATGTCCTGACGCCGGAACAGCGCAAGAAACTGGCAGAACACTTGAGCCACGGACGCCGGATGCACGGCATGTAATAGAATTAACCGCATGAACACTGTAGACCGTATCCTGCTGGTTGAAGACGATCCCCGCCTGGCCGAGATGCTCACCGAGTATCTGACCCAGGCGGGTTTTCGCGTTACCCATGCCGCCACCGGCAACGCCGCCATGGAGCACATCGCCGCCGCCGAAATCGACGCGGTCATCCTCGACCTGATGCTGCCCGATATGGACGGCCTGGATGTCTGCCGCAAACTACGCGCCACATCCGACGTGCCGGTACTGATGCTGACCGCGCGCGGCGATGCCATCGACCGCATTGTCGGGCTGGAGATCGGCGCCGACGATTACCTGCCCAAGCCTTTCGAGCCGCGCGAACTGCTGGCGCGCCTGCGCGCCATTCTGCGCCGCCGTGTAGACCCGCGCCAGCTCGATGCGCCGCGCGGCGCCGGCGGCAATGGCAACGCGGCGGGAAGCGACGAATTCCTGCGCTTCGGCCGTCTTGAAATCGATCCGGCGGCGCACGCAGCGCGGCTGGACGGCGTGCCGTGCGAGCTGACCGCCTACCAGTTCGACCTGCTGCTCGTGCTGGCCAGGCACGCCGGCCGCGTACTGTCGCGCGACGCCTTGATGGACCTGCTGAAAGGCGAACCGCTGGAAGCCTTCGACCGCTCAATCGACGTCCACATGTCGCGCATCCGCGCCGCCGTGGAGGACGATCCTAAAAAACCGCGCCGCATCATCACCGTGCGCGGCGCGGGCTATCTGTTCGCCAAGGTGCAGGACTAATGGTGCCGCGCCTTTACTTCCGCTTTTATGTGGCGCTGCTGTTCATATTGGTGCTGTTCGCGTGCGCGGTGGTGATGATCTGGAACCGCACCGGCAGCCCGCTGGAACGTTCCAACAACACGCTGGCACAAGTGATGCAAAACGTGCTGGCCCCGGCCGACGCGCCGCCCGAAGAGCAGCAAGCCGCCCTCGCCCGTGTGGCGACAGGCCTCAATGCCCATATGACGTTGTACACGCACGACTGGCGCCCGCTTGCGGTAGTGGGAGAGCAGATCCCGGCGCGTCACTGGCGCCGTCAGGGCATGACCGGCCCGCCGCCGGAATCGTTTGTGCGCCTGCCGGACGGCCGCAAGCTGCTGTCCAGCGAACCGTTGGGCTTCACGCGGCCGAAAGCCATGCTGCACAACGCCCTGCTACTGCTTGCGCTGGGCATCGGCATCGCCGCCTTCCCGCTGGTACGCCACCTGACCAAACGGCTGGAGCGCCTGCAGCATGGCGTGGAAAAACTCGGCGCGGGCGACCTGACGGCGCGCGTGCCGGTGGAAGGCAAGGATGAAGTAGCGCGGCTGGCGCAAAGCTTCAACCGCGCGGCCGACCAGATCGAACAACTGGTCGGCGCGCACAAGACCTTGCTGGCCAACGCCTCGCACGAACTGCGCACGCCGCTGGCGCGCATCCGCCTGGCGCTGGAGCTGATCCCGGAAGGCATCGATCCCAAGCGCCGCGCCGGGCTGGAACAGGACATCGCGGAGCTGAATCACCTGCTGGACGAGATCCTGCTGGCCAGCCGCCTTGGTGCGATTCAGGAAAATACCGATACGGAAGAACTGGACCTGCTGGCACTGGCTGCGGAAGAATGCGCGCGTTACGACGATGCCCAGCTGGATGGGGAATCGGCCGTGATGAACGGCGATCCGCGCCTGCTGCGTCGCCTGCTGCGCAATCTGCTGGAGAACGCGCATCGCCATGGCGTGCCGCCGGCGCACGTGCAGATCAGCTGCGCCAATGGCATCGCAACGTTACGAGTCTGGGATAAGGGGCCGGGCGTACCCGATCCGGAATTTGAGCGCGTGTTCGAGCCCTTCTTCCGTCGTCGCGGCACGCTGGATAACACCGGCGCCGGTTTGGGCCTGGCACTGGTGCGCCAGATCGCCCGCCGCCACGGTGGCGAAGCACGCTGCGCCCTGATGAAAGATGGACGCAGCTGCTTCGAAGTGACGCTACCGCTGAATTAAGGCGATTCGCACAGACAGTGAGTAATGGCGGTGAATGGTTTCTTCTGCGCCGTAATCTCCGACAGCCAGCCGAAATCGTTCGCGATGCCGGTTGCCGCGCTTGGCGGCAGGCCGGTGGTCGCTGCGGCACCCAGCTTGAGTTGTGCCGCCACGGCCTGAGAAATCGACTGCACCGCAGCTTGCGCCGTGCCGCCGCCAACCATTTCGATTACGCGGTCAAACTTGCTGATCTCACGCTCCACATACACCACGCGATAATCGGCCGGCAGCTTGGCGCGTGCCGCTGCGGATTTCAGCGCATCGCCATAGCTGCCCAGACGGTCGACCAGGCCGCGATCCTTGGCCTGCGAGCCAGTCCACACGCGGCCCTGCGCCACTTCATCGATCTTCTCCGGCGTGGTTTTACGCGCCGTGGCGGCCTTGGTGGTGAACTCGGCGTAAATGTGATTAATGCTGCCCTGGATGACCTGCCCCAGACGCGCATCCAGAGGACGCAGCGGATTGCCGGCGTCACCCAGCCAGGTGGTCGGCTGGCCGGCGGTGTGGATGCCCAGCTTGTCGATCACCTTGTCGGCGGTCGGCAGGATGGCAAATACGCCGATCGAACCGGTGATGGTGTTCGGCTCCGCGATCACCTCATCGGAGGACATCGAAATCCAGTAGCCGCCGGATGCGGCCACATTACCCATCGAAACCACCACCGGCTTGCCGGCGGCGCGGGTCAGTTCCAGCTCGCGGCGGATCAGCTCCGAAGCGAACGCGCTGCCGCCAGGCGAATCGATGCGCAACACCACTGCCTTGATGCTGTCGTCCTCGCGCGCCATGCGTATCAGCTTGGAGGTCGAGTCGCCGCCGATGGAGCCAGGACCGGCGCTGCCGTCGCTGATTTCTCCCTGCGCCACGATCACGCCGACGGCATCGCCGGTCAGCTTGTGCGGCACACGGGCCAGGTATTCGTCAAAGCTGACCTGGCGGAAGCTCTTGCCGTCCGCATCGGCGGCGCCGCGCTTGATCATCATCTGGCGCAGCTCGTCCTTGGTCTTCAAACCATCGACAAACTTGGTCGACAGCGACAGCTTGGCCAGATCGCCATTCACCGCCGCCACCTGCGCCGGCAGATCGTTAATGGTCTTCATGATCTGCCCCTGCGGCAGCTTGCGCGCTTTCTCCACATCGTTGGTGTACGAAGCCCACAGCGCATTGTTCAGGTAAGACTCGGCCTCGCTGGCCGCCTGCGAAGGGCCGTTGGCGATGTATGGCTCGGCAAAGCTCTTGTAAGTCCCCACGCGCAGCAGGTTGACTGTGACGCCCAGCTTATCCAGCGCATCGCGGTAGTAATTGCGATAGCGGCCAAAGCCCTCGATCAGCACCATGCCCATTGGATGCAGATAGACTTCATTGGCATGCGCGGCCAGCAGGTACTGGCGCTGGTCATAGCTGGAGCCCCAGGCCACCACTTGCTTGCCGGAGGCCTTGAAGCGGTCGATGGCGCTGGCCACTTCGCGCAGCGTGGCCTGGCCGGCGCCTTGCAGATCGTCGGTGAGCAGCACAGCGGCGCCGATATCGGGATCCTTGGCGGCTTTATCCAGCACGGCCAGCACGTCGCGCAGCTGGATCATCTTGTGCACTTCGCCGCCGCGCAGATTGGTCACCAGCGCGTCGCGCGCGTTGACGCTCGACTGCTCGACCAGTTGCCCTTTCAAGTCCAGCACCAGCGTGGTCTTGGGCTGCAGCGGCTTGGCGCCGCCGCCGAAGATCGCATACAGCAGCACCAGCACAATAAACAGGAAAATCAAATTGAGCACCGTACGGCGGCTGGCATCCAGCGCGCGCCAGAAAAAGGCGAAGCCGTTACGGATGTAGGAAAACGGTGATTGACTCATCAACACTCCAGTGGTTGCGTTATTTGCAAGGATGATACTGCTTTTTCGAGATCAACAATAGGCCGGCAAAAACCAGCAGACCATTCAAGATTAGCAGCTCCAGCCCGATACGGTAGGCCCCAAATAGCATTTCCTGATTGCAATCAATGACATAGCAGATAACAGGCCCCGCCAGTGCCACAAGCGGCACCCAGCGGTCGCGCAACGCGCGCCGGGTCAGAATGCCGAAGGCGAACAGGCCAAGCAGCGGGCCGTAGGTATAGCCGGTCAGCTTGAGTACCAGTCCCACCATGCTGGCGTTGTCCACCCATTTGAACATCAGCACCAGCGCCAGGAAAATCGCACAAAAGGCCAGATGCACGCGGTGGCGCAAGCTTATTCTGGCTTGCTCCGTCATGTCGGTGCGGCGCTGCACGCCGAGGATATCGATGCTGAACGAGGACGTCAGCGCGGTCATGGCGCCGTCTGCGCTGGGGAACAGCGCGGAGATCAGGCCGATGAAGAAAATCAGCTGCAGTACAGCCGGCATGTGTGCCATCACCACGGTCGGGAAAATCTTGTCGCCAGTGGCCGATACACCAGCCGTGGGAGCGTACAGGTACAGCAACCCGCCAAGGTACATAAACAGTACCAGTACAGCTGTCAGTACAGCGGTCAGCAGCAGCATATTTTTTTGCGAATCGCGCAAGGTTTCGACCGAGATATTCTTCTGCATGGTTTCCTGATCCATGCCGGTCATGGCCAGCACGATGAAGAAGCCGGCCAGCACCTGCTTCCAGAAATAGGCCGCACTGTCGACCGACGTGGTGACTATGCGCGTCAAACCATGCGCCTGCATTTGCGCGATGCTGTCCAGCGGGCCGAGATTCATTTCATGCAGCAGCCAACCGGCGCAAATGACGAGGCCCAGCACCATGCCGGTGGTTTGCAGCGTGTCGGTCCAGACGATGGTCTTCACGCCGCCCTCGTAGGTGTACAGCAGGATCATGGCGAGGATGACGGTGGTGGTCAGCCAGAACGGCACGCCCATGCTATCGAGGATGGTGAGCTGCAGGATATTCACCACCAGATACAGCCGCGCCGAAGCGCTCAGCGTGCGCGAGATGATGAAGAAGGCCGCGCCGCTCTGATAGGAGCGCGGGCCGAGGCGCTGCTCAAGATAGGTGTAGATGGAGGTGAGCTTGAGGCGATAGTACAGCGGCAGCAGGATATAGGCGACGGCGATATAACCCAGCACATAGCCCAGTATCACCTGCAGATAGCCGAAACCATCACGGCCGACGGCGCCGGGCACGCTGATGAAGGTGACGCCGCTGGTGGTGGTGCCCACCATCCCGAACGCGACCAGCATCCAGTTACTGCGCTTGTTACCGATGAAGAAGCTGTCGTTATTGGCGTTGCGTGAAGTGCGCCATGCCACTACTAGCAGCAAGGAGAAATAGGCGGAGACGAGGCAAAACAGGGAGACTGCGGACATGAGGAATTGGCGGCGAGTGATTCAAATCGCCGCCAATATACCTCAATCAGTGGGCTGCCGCGTGGATGGACTTGGCGCCGCCAACGCTGGCCGGGCGTGGATTCAGGCGATCCAGGCGGCCGCTCAGGGCGGTCAGGCCGAAGGCGCCCAGCACCACCAGCGCGCCGATCCAGCCGGTATGGATCAGGCCCAGATGTTCGACGATCAGGCCACCGCCCCATGCGCCGCCGGCGATGCCGACGTTAAAGGCGGCGATGTTCAGGCCCGAGGCCACGTCCACGGCGCGCGGCGCATAGTGCTCCGCCTGCTGCACCACGTACACCTGCAAGCCGGCCACGTTACCGAAGGCCACCGCGCCCCACACCAGTACAGTTGCCAGCACCAGCCATTTGTATGGCGCGGTGAACGTCAGCACCAGCAGTACAGTTGCCAGACCGAGGAAAATAATCTTCAAGGCGCCCACCGGGCCGCGCTGGTCGGCCAGTTTGCCGCCCCAGATATTGCCCACCGCGACCGATACACCATACACCAGCATCACCAGGCCAACCGCGTTCACGCTGAAACCGGTAATCTCGGTCAGGATAGGCGCGAGGAAGGTGAAGGCGGTAAACGAGCCGCCATAGCCGATGGCCGTCATGGCGTACACCAGCAGCAGGCGCGGTTCGGCCAGCACCTTCACTTGCTGCATCAGCGAGGCCGGCTTGTTGTGCTGGACGGTCGATGGCACGAAGATCGCGCTACCCACCACCGCGATCACGCCCAATGCCGACACAGCCAGGAAAGTCTCGCGCCAGCCAAAATGCTGGCCGATGAACGTGCCCAATGGCACACCGGTCACCAGCGCCACGGTCAGGCCGGTGAACATGATGGCGATCGCGCTGGCCGCCTTCTCCTTCGGCACCAGCGAGGTGGCGATGGTCGATCCGATCGAGAAGAACACACCGTGCGCCAGACCGGTGAGAATGCGGGCGATCACCAACGACTCATAGCTGGGCGCCTTCCACGCCAGCAGATTGCCGAGGGTGAACAGCACCATCAGCGACACCAGCAACAGCTTGCGCGGCAACTTGCCGGTCAGCGCCGTCAACACCGGCGCGCCGACCGCCACGCCCATGGCGTACAGGCTGACCAGCAAGCCGGCGGATGGCAGATTCACGCCCAGATCGGCGGCAATGGTCGGCAGCAGGCCGACAATAACGAACTCGGTAGTCCCGATAGCAAACGCGCTGATGGTCAGCGCAAGCAGTGCAATTGGCATGACTTTTACTCCTGAAAAGTTGATGCCATGCAGTATCGGGACTTCAGTCGCCGAGAAAAAGCCATCAAAACCCAAAACATCTTTGCTCACTGCGCAATGATTCTTGCAAACCAAGGCCAAGCCATAGGCATCCAACCTCCCAATGCAGCGATGTTGATTGTCGGGCGTGCAAAAAAGAACGGCCACGTTGACCGGAAGAGGGTATAGTCTGAATTGCGGGGTTGACCCCTATGACGTTGCGCACTGTCACAGGTCAGAAGTTGCCTGCTTAAGTTCATCACTCGGTCAAAAGGTCCTTATGGGCAATCTGCAATTTAGCGGAGCACCGCCGCTTACCGCCCCGGCCCCATGCGTACGCCAAGATAGACCAGCGCTTATGCGCACCAAGTATCAGTACCGCCCTCAATCGAACAGGCAGCCCGGCTGACGTCCCATGATTGAACGACAACGACGCACTGATGCGGTAACCGCCAATGCAGTCGCCCGTGGGCTCAATATCCTGACCGTGCGTAACGCTACTCTGGCGCGTCGATACATGGAGTATAAGCATGTGCCCGCCTCAGTGATCGCTCGGGTGCTTGCGGAGCCGGCATTCCGAAGGCGTGAAAGTGCGGAGCAATCACTTTCGGAAGCTATCACACCAGGCAAGCAGTGATATTGAAGCCAAGGAGAAACAAGTGTCCCCTCCGCCAGAATCACTTAGCAAAAGCGAGCAGTTGCAGGGCCTGCTCACAATGGCCAGGGATTTGTTACAGATCGATGAGCCAGGCGCTGTATTGCGTGTGGCCGGGCGTTCAATTATTGAACTGCTGGCAGCAAAGGAAGCGTTGCTACTAATCACCGGAGAGACTCCGCTTTGCGTTGCCTTCGGGGGCGACGGAACGGCTATGGCAGCGTCCGCCTTACACGCCTGGTATGCCACTGCCCACGCACGCATGACAAGCTGCACCAGCGTAGCGAACCCAACAGATAGCTTGATGGTCGCGGTGCCTCAATCGCGACCCAAAGCCGTCCTCATGGCCGCTTGTCCAGCGGCCTCTGCGTCAGAGATCGCTCAGCAGCAGCTAGCCACTCTTGAGACTTTGCTTGAATTAATCGCAGCAACCCTGGGCCGCATCCAGATTCGCAGCGTTCTTGAACAAACGGTCACTTCACAGTGCAACCAACTTACCGAGAAGGCGCAGGAACACGCCGATGAGCTAGCACGGCTCGATCTGGCTGCACGCGACATGCTGTCCTTATCCCTGACCGACGTACTCACCGGCCTGAACAATAGGCGCGGCTTTTTCACGAGGGCAGAGCCCCTCTTCCAGCTAGCCCGGCGCCAATATCGTGGCAGTGCGGTGGTCTATGCAGACATCGATGGACTCAAGCAGGTCAACGACACTCTCGGCCACATGACGGGGGATCAAATGATCCGCGATACCGCCTCCATGTTTCGCGCGTCGTTGCGTGAGGCAGACGTGCTTGCACGCATAGGTGGCGACGAATTCGTTGCCTACGCGCTGGATGAGGCCGAGCCGCATGCGTTGCTCTCCCGTCTACAACAGACGCTGGACGCATTCAATCACTTGCGGCAGCGTCCTTATCAACTTTCTCTCAGCGTGGGGATGGTGTCTTGCGGCCCCACGGCAAATGTGACGCTGAACGACTGTATCCAGCTAGCCGACCGGGCCATGTATCAGCATAAGCGCCGCCTGCACTAGGTGTATATTGCGGCGCCAGGTTTTAGCGGCGGCGCCGGATGGCCCGGCGCGCTCCGCCCCCATTCGGTGCGTCGATATGGCGAAAAGTAATCCGGCCCTTGTCCAAATCATAAGCGGACAACTCCAAGGTTACGCGGTCACCAGCAAGAATGCGGATGAAATTCTTTTTCATGCGGCCCGCAGAATAGGCGATCAGGCGATGGCCGTTGTCCAGCTCAACGCGGTATCGGCTGTCGGGCAGGATTTCCCGGACCACGCCCTGCATCTCAATAAGGTCTTCTTTCGCCATGACTCAGAGCCGCCGCACCACATGAATCTCGGTCGCGCGCCCGCCAACCGCCGTCTCGTCCAGCCGATAGGCAACGAGCTTATGTGCCAGCCCCCCAGGTGGTTGTGTCTCGACGAAGTCCCCTATGTCTGCCATGACGTCGTGCCCCCCTGCGTCCGGCCTGATTTGACCAATGCCTTTCAATCGACTGAACCAATGAATAGTTCCTGTATGCGTAATCATGCTGCTCCTTGCTATAGACGAACGAACCCAATTCTCAAGTAGAGCCAGTGGTCGAGCATCAGACAGGAGTGGCGGGTCGGCCTAATCAGGAAGGAGACAGGACGGTGACAGAGTACCGAAATGGATGCGTGACTGTACAGGAATTTAGAGCAATCACCTAATGAAAATAAAATTTCATTGATTACGCAATCAACATTATCCCGCAATGGGCTAGCCAGAGCGGCGGCTAAGGGGCGACGGGCTTCGGTGGAAACCGCCCATCAGCGGCCTGCGCTCGACGGGGCGCGCGCCGCCGCGATATAGGTAATACAGAATTTAAAACCGCTTGAAGGGCTCCTATCTCAACTGGCTTAGTCATAAATTTATCAAACCCTGACTTGATAGCTTCTTCGCGATTATGATGCTGCGAGTAACCAGTTATCGCTATCAGGACACTTTGGGCTCCTTCTGGAAGAGCGCGTATTTTTTGTGCAAGCTGATTCCCGTCCATAGCAGGCAGGCCAATATCTAACAAAAACGCATCTGGCATTTCGCCCTTTGCCAACTCCAACGCCTTGATTGAATCGTGGACGGTTACTACTTGGAAGCCGAGCGTGGTAAGCAGAAGACTAATCGTTTCCGCAGCGTCCACATTATCGTCCACCACCATAAGCTTAATAGCGGGATGAGCACCGAGTTGTGATCCCGGCTCAGTCTCATCTTGCTGATCATGTGGAAGATCAGAATTTGTCGGCAAAATCACCGAAAATTTGCTGCCCTTCCCGATACCCGGGCTTACGCACCTCACTTTGCCGCAATGCTGTTCGACAAGGTTTTTCACAAGCGGCAGACCGAGTCCCAGTCCACCCGAGGTTCTATCCATGCTTGGGTTAGCTTGGGAAAACAACTCAAAGACATGGGGGATAAATTCGGGCGCAATTCCTACGCCGTCGTCTTCCACGACGATCTCCACCTGGCCACTATCCGCCTTCACTTCGAGCCGGATATTGCCTCCATCCGGGGTATACTTTGCCGCATTGTCCAGCAGATTAACGATGATCTGGATCAGCCGCTTCTTATCGCCGCTGATTGGCATTGGGGATTCCAATGTCGGAGCGTGCAGCCGATGATGCTTAGCACTGATTTTCGGTTGAGCTTGTTCAATGGCGCTGTCTAACACTATCCTTAAATCCAGGTTTTCGACATTCAACTCTATGGCGCCATTCGTAACTCTGGACACTTCGAGTAGATCATCAACAAGAGAGCTCATGTGAGCGACTTGGCGCGTAATCACGCTGCCAGCTCTTCGGACGACGCCGACATCTCCTGGTAACGCCCTCAGCATCTCTGCCGAAGCACTAATCGGTGCCAGCGGATTCCGCAACTCATGCGCCAGCATGGCAAGGAATTGTTCCTTTCTCTGCGACGCTTCCTCGGACGATTTCTTGGTTGCTTGAGCAAAGCTGGAAATAGACGCAGCTAGCAGCTGGTCAATCGCTTCGTTGAAACGAATGATGTCCGCAATATCAGGCGAACTCAGATTGACCTTTTGTCCCCAGAGCTTCAGTACGCTGGCTCGCAGCGCGCGAAATTCGGACGCAAGCTGTTCCGTTGTAAACCGCGAATCCAGCCGAGCGATTCCGTGCTCTTCCCCCATCAAGATTTGAGCGCCCCTGGCTTCCCCACCATGGGATTTTATAATCTGTTCCTCAACGGACTGCTGAGAAATGATATCGTCAGCTATGCCCGTCAACATGAGTTCAGCGTGGTTTCTAAGCTCCTTCGACGTCATGCCCCTCGCCGCCGGCTTCAACGTTTGAGCGAACTCGTCCCATTCTGCCAAAATTGCGGGCATTTCCCCGAGTATAAATTCAGATAGTCGCAAGATGCTCTCCAAGCCGATATAGGGCAAACGCAAACAGGGGCAGCCACTACCTGTCAATGCGCCAATCGTAGCGCGTCCGAAAGAGGGAGCACGTGCGCTGTATCACTTATAGAAGCAGCGGAATATCGCTTAATATGTCAAAGATGAACTCTGAAAAACTCGCCTTGCTACTCACGCGGGAAATGCCTTATGGGAAGTACCAAGGACGCAAGATTGCCGATCTGCCCGGCCATTATCTCGGCTGGTTTGCCCGCGAAGGCTTCCCGGCGGGCGAGCTTGGCGCCCTGCTCGCCCTCATGTACGAAATCGATCACAACAACTTGCGCATGCTGCTTGATCCGCTCAGGCAAACACATCGGCAATAGTAACGTCCTTGCAATGAAAATACGTGTATAAATACGTTATTCCATTGTTTAGGGGAACGACATGTCCGCGCATCCACACAGCTGCACCTGCTTCATCATTCCATCGAAGATGCTGCGTCAACTGGCCGAGGAGGCGCCTGATGCCCGTGCACGCCATTGCCTGCTGGACCAGCTGGAAATCTCGGCCCAATTGCGCGGCCAGCGCTCGGTCGCGCCGGTCGTGATGGGGCTGGTAGCTGCCACCGGCGAAAAACGCCGCACCGTCTTCGATGCCCAGAACAAATCCACCTTGCCCGGCAAGCTGGTACGCGGCGAGGAGAGCAAACCGTCCAGCGACAAGGCGGTGAACCAGGCCTACGATGGCGCCGGCGCCACCTACGATTTCTTCCGCGAAGTCCTGAAGCGCAATTCCGTCGATGGCAAGGGCTTGCGGCTGGACTCGACCGTGCACTATCAGGTCAAGTTCAACAACGCTTTCTGGAACGGCCAGCAGATGGTGTACGGCGACGGCGATGGCCAGCTGTTCCTCGGCTTTACCGGCGCCATCGATGTCATTGCCCACGAGCTGACCCATGGCGTCACGCAATACGCCGTGCCGGGCGGCCTGGTCTATGCCGACCAGAGCGGCGCGCTCAATGAATCGATCTCGGATGTATTCGGCAGCGTGGTCAAGCAGTGGACCCTCAAGCAAAGCGTCGAGCAGGCCGACTGGCTGATCGGCGCCGGCATTCTGGCGCCCTCGGTGGGCAAGGCGCTGCGCTCGATGGCCGATCCTGGCAACAAGGAGCTCACCTGGTCGGGCGACGATCAACCGAAAACCATGGCAGGATATGTGGAAGGCGGCGATGTCCACACCAATTCCGGCATCCCCAACCACGCTTTTTATGCTGCGGCCATCGCGCTCAAGGGCAATGCCTGGGACAAGGCCGCGCCGATCTGGTACAAGGCGCTGGGGCTGCTCACGCCCAACGCCACTTTTGCCGACATGGCCAAGGCCACCACGGAATCGGCCGCCTTGCTGTACGGCGCGGACTCCGCCGAGCAGCACGCGGTGCGGGCGGCGTGGAAAGTGGTCGGCGTAACCGCATAAAGGAACCACATGCGCTTGACTTTGAAATGCACAGGCGGCTTCACCGGACCGGCCGGCGCGCAAACGCGCACGGTCGATCTGGCGCAACTGCCGCCGCAGCAGGCCAGCGAGCTGGAACAGCTGCTGCGCGCCAGCGACTTTTTCGCGCTGCATCCCTCGCTGGTCAAGGAAGCGCCCAAGTCGTGGGACTTTCAATACGATCTGCAAGTGGAGGACGGCGGCCAGTCGCACAGCGTGCGCTACCACCTGGACGAGGCGCCGCCAGCACTCAAGACGCTGACGGAAAAACTCAACGACGAAGTAGCGCCCGACTAGCCGATTTTTAATTCCGGATAGCCGGTGCGCGCGTCATGCTCGCGCGTGAAGCGTTGACCGGGCAGCAGCACCAGCAGCAGCTCGGCCGTGGTGCGGACGATGCAGCCCGCGCCCACATGCCCGCCCCACACTCTGCCCTGCGCGTCGGATACCGCCATGTGCAGATGCGCCCCATCCGGCGACAGCGAACCGGCCAGCGTCAGAATTTCCAGATCGCCGCACAGTTCGGCGCAGGCCGGCTGTCCGGCGTAACGCAGCCGAGCCACGCACAGGCTGCCAATGCCCTGCAACACAAAGCCGGCCGCATGGCCACTGGCCAGCAAAGCCGCCACCACCGACGCCCGCAGGTCGTCGCCGGGATGCAGGCGCAGGGGCAGCGGCTGCATCGTCAACCCAGCATGCGCTTCAGCTCGCCGCTGGCGATCAGTTGCTGCAAATCGCTGGCGCCGCCGATCAGCGTGCCGTTCACAAAAATCATCGGGAAGGTCGCCCAGCCGCTCCACAGCTTGAGCGCCAGGCGCGGCCGCCAGGTCGAGAAGTAATTGCCGTAACCGAGATACTGGTACGGAATGCCTTGCGCATCCAGCAGCTTGCGCGCCTTGGCCGGAAACGGATTCAAGCCCATGCCGACCACCACCACCTTGTTGGCGGCGATGGCGGCTTCCACTTCGGCGATCAGGTCGCGGTGATAATTGCTGATCTGCGCCAGGGCGGCGGGATGGATGCGGGCTTGGTCCAGGATGTGACGAGTCATTATTGCCTTATAAATTAAGTTTGGTGATCTTTGTGCCTTCGAGGTTGAGGTTGGCCATCAGCCCGGCATTAGTCAAGACGAATGCCTGTACCGGATTATTGGCTGTGGTGGTGTCGATTTCGCCATTCGCCCCCACTTTGATCAGCGCCACCGAACCATCCACGCCGGCGGTCCAGCCTTTGCCGTTGCGGAATTTATCCAGCGCCTCGCGGCTCATGAACAACAGTACCACCGCCTTGGACTGCGCGCCAGCCTGGAAGCCCACCGACACCGACGCCACGCTGTAGTAATCGGCCACCGCGCCGCCGGTGCGCAGCACGCCCTTGCCATATTCGCCGCCGACCACCAGCCCGGCCGCCACCACATTCGGGAACACCAGCACGCCGTTGGCCTTGCGCACCAGCTCGCGCGAACCCTTGACTTCCTTATACAAGCGCTCCAGCGTGTTGTAGGCGCCCTGCTCGATCTCGGTCTTGACGGCGGCATCGCTCGGCTTGGCCGCGCCGGTGGTGGTGGTGCAGGCGCTCAGTACAGCGCCGGTGCAGGCGAACGCCAGCACGGCGGCGGCACGCGCAAGAAAAGTCTTTTTATTCATGGCAGTCTCCAGAAAAAGGGCCGCGGCAGCGGCGGACATCAAGGGAAAACAATGCTTAGTCAATTATAAACGCGACTCGCCCCTCGTCCCTGCACTGCTGAGCGCTTTGCCCTGCCTCTTCAAATGCCGCACACATGCGGTTGCCCTGCGGGTCTTCCAGCTGCGGATGGACGCGCAACACATAAGCCCCGCGACGCCAGTCACGAACCGGCGTGAACAGCCATTCCCGTTCGCCGGCCAGCATGCGCGCGCTGCCCGTCACCCGGCTGCCATCCGCCGCTTGCACCGCGATCAGCCCGGCGGCGGCGCCGTCCAGCGCGGCCGGCAACAGCACGCGCAGCGCCTGGCGGCTGCCGCAACGCACGGCTTGCACGCGCCATTGCCGCGGGTCCAGCCGCTGGCGCAGTGGCGGCCCGATGCGCCAGCGCTGCGCCAGCGGCCGTCCCAGTTGCGGATCGCTGATGCGCAAGGTAACGGTCTCACCGCTGCGTAGCGCCGGCCCCAGCGCCACGTTGGGGCCGACGCCAGTCTTGATGCGCCCCGGATGCAGCAGCAGCGTCACGTTCCGGCCATCCGGCGCGGCCAGCGGCAGGTCAAGGAAGGCGTCGCCTATCGGTGCGCCGGCGTGGTCGAACAGCGCCACCCGCGCCATGTCCAGCGGCGCGCTCAGCGGATGGTCCAGATGCACTTCGATGCGCAGCAGGTTTTCCGGCACCGCCGCACCGGAAGGCGTGATGCTGGCGCCGCCCCGAGCCAGCAACGGCAACGCCAGCGCAAGCAGCGCGCTAGCGCGCCAGATCGCCATAACCTTCCAGCGTGCGCGCATATTTGTGGAAGTCGTGGAACTTGTCGCCGTCCGGATAACGGTAATCCGGGAAGTCGTATTCATTGACGAAGTCGCTCAGGCGCAAATAAGCGCCCTTGGGCACGGACACCAGCTGCATCTCGCCGCCCGCATCCGAGCGGCGCAGCGCCAGCAGCAATTGCGGGTTCAGATCGGCGACGCGCATGGTGGCCGCCATCGGCGTCATATTGGCCTTCACGCCAAGATAAGGCTTGGCCGGCCATTCGATCGGCGTGTTCAAGCCCGGCTGCGCGCTGGCGCTGCTCAGGTCGGCCGAACGGCTGGAATTGATCAGCAGCGCATACTCGGCATCGCCCACCTTGAAGCTGACCAGCCCGTTCGGCGCGCTGCCCCAGCCCAGTTCGCCAACCGTCTTGGCGGCGATATGGGCGCCATCCTTCAGGTCCTTCAGCGGAATCGTGACCAGCGGCGTGCAGGTGTAAGCCGCCACCAGCGTCGGCTCGCCGTCCAGGTTCATCACGGTCATGCTGCGGATCGGCGCGCGCGTCTCGATCTGGTTATGCACCGGGTGATACATCTCGACCGTGGTGGCGCTGGCCTTGCCGCTGAACGGATAGTCGTACACCCGCAAGGTCGAGGCGAAGCTGCGGTTCGACAGCCCGGCCACGTACAGCTTGTTCTGGTAATAGCGCATATCGGTCACGGTCAGCGTCTGCGCCGGCAAGTCGCGCCAGAACGCGAGATCGGCCGCCGGCGCATCGCTGATCGGGGCCGAGCCGCTGACCTTGCCCAGATCCAGCCGCGTCACCTTGCCATTGGCATCGATGCGCACGATGGCCGGGGTCGTCTTGCCCCTGGCGCCGCGCACCGTCAACGCCACGAAGGCCAGCTCGCTGTCCGGCTGCACCGCCAGGTCTTCAAAGCGCAGCGCCGCCGGCGCCACGCCCAGCGCCTTGGCCACCGGCGCCTGCACATCCTGCAGATTGAAGGGTTTGCCGGCGGCCCTGGCTGGCGCCGGCACGGACAGCGCATAGATACGGGCGCCCTTCCAGTCCGCCACGAACAGCGTACCGGCGTCGCCAAAACTGAGCTTGCTGGCCGACTGCATGGCCGCCGGCGCGGCATGGCCGAGTGCGGCCGCCAGCATCAGGCTGAACAACACGGAATATTTCAGCTTCATCGCACTACCTACCTTTCGCGTCAGGGCAAAAGGCCAGTATAGGATGGGGCTTACGGCGCGCCGCTCTGCCAAAAGCCGGTGTGGATTTTCACCTCAGCGGGTATTGAATGCCAGGCGCTTGCCCTCGCGCAGCATGGCCGCAAACTCGGCCGCCGGCACCGGCTGGCTGAACAGATAGCCCTGCAGCTGATCGCAGCCCAGCTCGCGCAGGAAGGCCATCTGCTCGGCCGTCTCCACGCCCTCCGCCACGATTTCCTGGCGCAGTTGCTGCGCCATGGTGACGATGGCGCGCGCAATCGCGCAATCGTTTTCTTCGTACGGCAAACCGATCACGAAGGAACGGTCGATCTTCAGGGTGCTGATCGGGAATTTTTTCAGGTAGGCCAGGCTGGAGTAGCCGGTGCCGAAGTCATCCAGCGCCAGCGCCATACCCATCGCCACCAGCTGGTTCATGATGGCGATCACCTTGTCGGTGCCGCGCACCAGCAGGCTTTCGGTGATTTCCAGATTGATCTGATCCGGCTGCACGCCGTGCTTTTCCAGCACCGCCGCCACCCGCTTGGGCAGCTCATGGTCGAACTGGCGCGCCGACAGGTTGACCGCGATCGGCGGCATGATCAGGTTGGCGTCGCGCCATTCGCCCACTTGCCGGCACGCTTCTTCCAGCACCCAGGCGCCCAGGTCGAGGATCAGGCCGGTCTCTTCCGCCACCGGAATGAACACGCCTGGCGACACCAGCCCGCGCACCGGATGACGCCAGCGCAGCAGCGCCTCGGCGCCAACGATGCGGCCGCTGCGCAGGCTGACTTTGGGCTGGTAGAACAGCTGCAGCTCGTGGTTCCGCAAGGCCAGCCGCAGCTCGCTCTCGATGCGCAAATGTTCCTTGGCGCGCTGGTTCATCTCTTCGCTGTAGAACAGGAAGTTGGACTCGATGCTTTGCGCCGCCTTGGCCACCGCCACGTCGGCGCAGCGGATCAGGGTCGGCACGTCGAGCCCATCCTCGCTGTAGGACGTGATGCCGATGTGCGCGCCCACCTGCAGGCTGTGCGAGGCAATCGCGATCGGCGCCGCCAGCGTTTCCAGCAGCTTCTTGGCGACAATGCCGGCGTGCTCGCGCTTTTCCACGTGCAGCAGGGCGATGGCAAAGCGGTGGCCGTCCAGCCGCGCCAGGATGTCGCCCTCGCGCAGCGAGCCGCGGAACAGGCGGCCGATCTCGCACAGCAGCTCGTTGCCGATCTCGTGGCCCAGCGTGTCGCTGATGGCGCCGACGCGGGTGATCTCAACCACCATCAGCGCGCCGTGCTCGCCGGAGCGCTTGCTTTCGGTCAGCGCCTGCTCCACCAGCTGGGTCAGCAGGCACAGATTGGGCAGGCCGGTCAGCGGATCGTAGTTGGCCATGCGCTGCATGCGCGCCTCGGCATCCTTGTGGACGCTGATGTCGGAAAACAGCGAGAAGGTGTGACTGATCTTGCCGCTCTGGTCGCGCACCGCGCTGATGGTGACCGACTGCGGGAACAGATCGCCATTCTTGCGCCTGCCGATGATTTCGCCGCGCCACGGCCCGCCGCCCTGCATGGCGGCGCGCACCTTGGCGCGGAAGTCGGCGTCGTGCATGCCGGAGCGCAGCAGGTCCGGCGTCTTGCCGATCGATTCGGCCGGCGTGTAGCCGGTAATGCGGGTGAAGGAGGAATTGATGGAGACGATGCGCTCATGCGCATCGGTGATCAGCACACCCTGCTCGCTATCCTCGATGATGCGCGCGTGCAGATTGACCTTATCCAGATCCGACAAGGCTTGATTGGCCTGCGACAGCCGCACCAGCATGCCGACCGGCTCGCCCTCTTCGTGGCGCAGTTCGATATCCAGATGCACCCAGATGATTTCGCCATTCTTCTTGCGCCGCCGCACCTCGGTGCGTGCCGCCTTTTCGCCCGGGCTGTGCTCGAAGAACAGTTCGGCGATATTGCCGTCGTCGTCGTCCTCGGCGTACAGGAACAGCACGTGCTGGCCGATCACTTCGCCGGCCGTGTAGCCGAACATCAGCTGCGCGCCATCGCTCCACGCCGTCACATAGCCGGTCAGGTCCAGTTCAAAGCTGGCATCCAGCGGCGGCATGTCTGCAGGGCGCAATGCCAGCTGGGCTTCCTTGAGTGCCGCATCCAGCGCGGATAATGTCTTTGCCAGCGCGTCGCCTTGCTCACTCCGGGCTTGGCGGCTCAGGGCAAGACAACGCTCGATGGCTTCACGCATGGGGGCTTCCCGCTTTGCCGGCCGCCACGTCCTGCATCCACAAATGGGCATCGGCGGCAATGCGGTTGTAAGTGGCGATATCGATTTGCAGCGCTGCCAGGCAACCGGCCAGCACCTCGCTCTGCGCGCGCTCGGCCGATTCGACCACGCACAGCAACTGCCCCAGCTCGCCCTCATGCGACAGCAAGGCTTGCTGCACTGCTTCGCTGATGGTCAGCGGTTTCAGCACTTCATCCAGCGGCATGCCGAACAGCACGCCCAGCAGCGAGAACATGCCGACCATGAAGGCTTGCTCCTGATGGTGCTTGTCCTCGCCGCAGGCCTTGGACAGCAACTCCATCGAACGCGCCCGCACCGCCACCCGCGACAGCAGCATGGCCGAGCGCTGGTCGCCTTCGCGCGACGAAAACAGCATCAGGTTCAGCCAGCGCCGCAGTTGCGAACGGCCGAGGATCAGGATGGCTTGCGAAAAACTGGTGACGCGGCGGCCGGTGCCCATGCCCAGCGAATTGACCAGCCGCAGCAGGTGGTAAGACAGGGTCGGGTCCTGGCGCAGCAGCGCCTCGATTTCGTGGGTATCGGCATCGGCCGACACCAGTTGCACCAGCTGCAGCGCCAGCGCGCGCGAGGCGGCCTGGCTGCCGACCGGCTTGGCGGGCGGCGCCAGGAACCAGTCGCCCTCGATCCACCGCACCGCCGGCGGCAAGTCCTTGGGCAGCGCCGCGTCGGCATGCGCGATCTGGTCGCCGGCCAGCGCCTGCAAGCCGGCCTGGCCCAGCATCTGGTTCAGTTCCGGGCTGGCGCCCGGACGGTAGTAGCACGCCATGCTGCCGGCAGCCAGTTCTTCAAGCAATTTCAACGGCGGGGCAGCGCCGGCACCGGCAGGCACGCACGCGGCGTCGAACAGCAATGCCGCCGGACTGCCGTTGCGGTCGGCCAGAGGATGCAGAATCAAAGGCGTGGCAGTCGATGCAGTCATGAAGAAGTTCCGGCTGGGGTCAAACGATTATCCTGCTATGGTACTCCGAAATTATTGGCGTTAGTCAATATTATGATGCGGCAGATGGCTGAGCAGACGCTCGAACAAGCCCGGCTGGCGCATGCGGTTCAGCCACCAGTTGAGCGCCGCGCCATTCTCGCCGCTGCGCCACGCCAGATAGAAGGTTTCGGCCGGCTTGGGCTCTTCCACCTGCTTCTCGATCAGCCGGCCGGCCGCAATGGCGGCCCGCGCGCACGGCTCGGGCAGGAAGCCAAAACCCATGCCGGCCAACTGATACTGGAATTTAGTCTTCATATCGGGCACGGTCAACGTGTCTTGGCCGAGCAACAAACCGACTGTGCGCGGCGCCATCTGGCGCGCCGAATCGGCCACGCTGATGGCGCGATGGTGTTGCAAATGCGTTCGCCCCAGTTTGTCCTGGACGGAGGCCAGCGGATGCGAGGGCGCCACCGCAAACACAAAATTGATCTTGCCGATCGGCTCGGAAACATAGCCGCCGCCGGCCGGACCGTCGCCGGCCGCGCCCACCAGCAAGTCGGCGCGGCGGTCCAGCAAGGCTTCCCAGGTGCCGGACAGGGCTTCCTGCACGATGCGCAGGCGGGTCTGCCTGGCCACCTCGTAAAAGGCCGGCACGTCGTCATGGAACAGGCACGGGGAGAACATGGAATCCATGGCCACCGCCAGCTCGGTCTCCCAGCCGGACGCCACGCGGCGCACCCGGTGCTCCAGGTCCTGTGCCGCTTTCAGCAGGTAGCGCCCTTCTTTCAGCAACTCGGCGCCGGCGGCGGTCAGCTCGACGCGCGGGCCGTTGCGTTCGAAAACCTGCACGCCAAGATCGTCTTCCAGCTTGCTGACCGTGTAGGAAATCGTCGATGGTACGCGGTGCAATTCCTTGCCGGCGGCGGAAAACGAACCGCGCCGATCGATGGCGTCCACGATCTGCAGGGCTTCCAGGCTTAATCTGAGCATTCGAAATTATCGATAATAGATGGGTAAATTTTCCGTTTTTTTATTCCGGAACACGGGCCTACAATGTGTCCATCGCTTTCAAAATTATCGCACATTAAGGAGCTTACCATGTTGCAAGTACGTCATTCCGATTCCCGCGGCAAAGCCAACCACGGCTGGCTCGATTCCAAACACAGCTTCTCCTTCGGCCACTACCATGATCCCGAGCACGTCGGCTTCGGCCCGCTGCTGGTGATCAACGAAGACAAGGTCATGGGCGGCCAGGGCTTCGGCACCCACGGTCACCGCGACATGGAGATCATCTCCTACGTGCTGAGCGGCGCGCTGGAGCACAAGGACAGCATGGGCACCGGCTCGGTGCTGCACTACGGCGATGTCCAGCGCATGAGCGCGGGCACCGGCGTGCGTCACAGCGAGTTCAACGGCGACCGCACGGAGCAGGTGCACTTCCTGCAAATCTGGATCCAGCCCAACCAGATCGGCATTCCGCCCAGCTATGAGGAGAAACACTTCACGCCGGAGAGCAAACAGGGCAAGCTGGCCCTGATCGCCTCGAACGACGGCCGCAAAGGCTCGGTGCTGATCCACCAGAATGCCGAGATTTACGCCTCCATCATGGCCGAGGGCGACCGCCTGAGCCATGAGCTGAAAGAGGGCCGCATCTCGTATGTGCACCTGATCCGCGGCGCGGTGACGGTCAACGGCGTGCACCTGAAAGCCGGCGACGCCCTGAAAATCACTGACGAGGCGCTGGTGACGCTGGAACAGGCGGAAGAAGCCGAACTGCTGCTGTTCGACTTGCCTCAGCAATAAGCTCTTGAAAAGCTAGAGGCTGTCCTAAAATAAAGTTTCTCCAGTTTTGGTATCATGAAGGGCGCGCCGGGTCTGTTGGAACAGCCCGGCGCGCCTTTTTTACCTTGTTATGAACACAATAAAGAGCACAACCATGTCGCACAGCGCAAAAATCCCCACTCAAGACGAACTGAACTACGTCACCTCCTGCGCCCTGCCGACCCCATGGGCCCAGTTCACCCTGCACGCCTTCGTCGAGAAGGCCACCGGCAAGGAACACCTGGCCATGGTGCTGGGCGACATAGGCAATGGCGCGCCGGTGCTGGCGCGCGTGCACTCGGAATGCCTGACCGGCGACGTGCTGTTCTCGCAGCGCTGCGACTGCGGCGCCCAGCTCGAAGGCGCGCTCAAGAAGATTGCCGACGAAGGCCGCGGCGTGCTGCTGTATCTGCGCCAGGAAGGCCGCGGCATCGGCCTGGTCAACAAAATCCGCGCCTATCGCCTGCAGGAGGCCGGCGCCGACACGGTGCAAGCCAACGAACAGCTGGGCTTTAAGCCCGACCAGCGCACCTACGGGCTGGTGAAACCGATGCTCGAGCAATTCGGCGTGAAAAGCTTACGCCTGATGACCAATAATCCGCGTAAGATCGATGCCATGACCAAACTGGGTGTTGAGGTGGCCGAGCGGGTGCCGCTGCTGGTCAACCGCAACGCCTTCAACCAGTATTATCTGGATACCAAGGCCGCCAAGCTGGGCCACATGATGACGCCGCTGACGCCGGCGCCGGTGGAGGATGGCGCGCTGTAACGTTTTAAGGACTGCATGAAAGTCACCAAGCTCGCCAGCATACTTGCATTGATCTGGGCCGGCGCCGCCGGAGCGGCCTACGCCGCCGATCCCGTCACCGCGCAACACCCTGCCGCAACCGCCGCTCCCGCGCCGCACGGCGCCAAGCCGGCCGCCGCAGCCGCAACGCGCGGCGCGCCCGCTGCCTCCCACGCCAACGCCGCGCCGCCCCCAGTTGCCGCAAGCGCCGCCACGCCGCTCCCGGCCGCCGCCGGCGAAGCGGCCGCCAATGCCGACAGCGCCCCGCTGCCGCCGCCGTCCAGCGCGGCACAGCACCTGTACGCCGCCGCCAAGAACGACATCCTGCAAGTGCGCTCGCTGCTGAAAAGCGGCCGCACCCAATCCTCGGTCGGCTCCGGCTTCCTGATCGGCACCAGCAATCTGGTGCTGACCAACTACCACGTGGTGTCGCAGTTCGCGCTCGATCCCGACACCTACGTCGGCGAATGGGTGGACACCGGCGGCCAGCGCGGCAACGTGGAACTGCTGGCGGTGGACGTGCTGCACGACCTGGCCGTGCTGCGCGTCAACCGCAACGGCACCGGCTTCTTCAAGATGCCGGAACAGCTGGCGCGCCTGACCCAGGGCCAGTATCTGTACTCGATGGGCAATCCGCTCGATCTCGGCTTCGCCATTTCCGAGGGCGCCTACAACGGCGTCATCGCGCGCAGCTTCTACGACCAGCTGATGTTCACCGGCCCGATCAACTCCGGCATGAGCGGCGGCCCCAGCGTGACGGCCGACGGCTCGGTGGCCGGCGTCAACGTCTCCAAGCGCCTCGATGGTGAGTTGGTCAGCTTCCTGGTGCCGGCCCGCTACGCGCAAGAGCTGCTGAAAAAAGTCGAGGCCCAGCAAAAAGCGCCCACCGACTTTACCGCCGTGGTGGCCGGCCAGCTGCTGGCGCACCAGACCGCCATGGTCAATCAACTGCTGTCCAGCCCGCTGAGCCTGAAACCGATGGGGCCGTATCAGGTGCCGGTGCGCGAATCGGAACAGATGCGCTGCTGGGGCCGCTCCAACGTCAAGGCCGACAAACCGTTCACGGTGGACGACGCCAGCTGCGCCATGGAAGCGGCCATCTTCGTCAGCGGTTCGCTGCAGACCGGGCAGATCAGCATCCGCCACCAGTTCCTGCGCAGCGCCGGCCTCGACAAGCTGCGCTTCGCCCAGCTGGCCAGCGCCTCCTTCAAGAACGAACACTTCGGCAGCAACAAGGATGCGCGCCTGACCGGCCCCAACTGCACCGAGGACTTCGTCAAGAACAAGGACCTGCCGCTGCGCGCCGTGCTGTGCGTGCGCGCCTACCGCAAGTTCGCCGGCCTGTACGACTTTGCGCTGCTGACCGCCAGCACCGACCAAGGCCTGATGAGCTTGCAGAGCCGGCTCGATGCGCGCGGCGTCTCGTATGACAATGGCCTGCGCCTGTCGAAAGTGTTCCTCGAATCGTTGTCGCTGGCGCAGAAGCCGAAGAAAGGAGGCGCCAAATGAAAGCCCCCTACTTCGTTGAAATCCTGGCCCGCAACGGCGACGTGCTGCACCGTCACAAGGTGGCGCAGCTGCCGATCCGCATCGGCCGCAGCTACGACAACGAAATCATCCTCGACGACGCCCACAGCGGCGCCAGCCATGCGGTGGTGGAAGCGGACGAACACAACCAGGTAGTGCTGCGCGACCTCGGCAGCAAGAACGGCACCATTTACAAAGGCCGCCGCCAGACCAGCGTCACGCTGGACGGCAATACCGTGGTGCGCCTCGGCCACACGCGGCTGCGCGTGCGGCCGTACGACTTCCCGGTGGCGCCGGAAATCGCCGACACCACCATGCACGGCTGGGAAGGCGGCACCCCGGCCACCATCGGCCTGGTGCTGATTGCCGTGTTCTCCTGCCTGGAGACCTGGCTGTCCGACGTCGAACCGTTTGCCCTGATCCGCTACCTGCTGGTGCTGGCTTCCAGCCTGGCGGCCGGCCTGCTGTGGTCGGGCGTATGGGCGCTGGCCAACCGCCTGTTCGGCAGCCATGCGCGCATAGGCCGGCACCTGTTCATTCTCGGCAGTGCGCTGGCGGCGGTGGGTTTGTGGCGCGCCGGCAGCTCGGTGCTGGCCTACGCCTGGTCGGCCGAATCGCTGACGCGCTACGGCAATCTGGTGACACTGGCGATCGCCTGCGGCATGGTGTTCTTCCACCTGCTCACCATCAAGCCGCACCATCCGCGCCGCTTCCTGATCACGGCCACCGTGATGCTGCTGGCCGGTTCGGGACTGATGGTGATGGCCAACCTGCAAAGCACCGGCCACGCGGCGGACGAGCTTTATATGTCGGTATTGCTGCCGCCGGAAGTGCGGCATAGCGAAGATCGCAGCGTCGACCAGTTCATGGCCAACGCCGGCAAATTGAAAGCCGCGCTCGATGCCGCCCGCAGCCAGTCCGTCAAAAATGGCGCCGACGACACCGAGGACGACGACGACGGCGCCACCGATTAAGCCCGTTGCTTGCGGCGTGCCGCCGACGCTCCAGCCGGCGATGCCGCTGTCGCCTGCCGGCACCCTGAGTTAGCCGCCGTCCGGCACGCTCAGCGACGGATAGCGCTCAGGTCGGCCAGCCCCGCAGGACCTGGTCGACCACCTCCTGCAACTGCTGGCGGGTGGCCCCGGCGGCAGCCTGCACCGCCATGCCGTTGGAAACAGTCATGACATAGCGCGCCATCTGGCTGGCGCAGAAATCCGCCGGCAGATCGCCCTCCTTCTTGGCGCGCTCAAAACGCTCGCGCAGGCGCACCTCGGCCGCCGCCCGGCGTTCGATCAGGGAATTGCGGATCGGCAGCGCATCGTCGCTGCAGGCCAGCGCGCCGTTGATGACCAGGCAGCCGTGCGGCGCCTCGTCCTCCGTCTGGGCATTGGCGTTGCCACGCAGGAAATGCTCAACCACCTCGCGCGCCGTCTTCAACTCCAGCGCCGCATCGAACAGCGGATCGTGGGTGGCGCCGTAACGCTCCAGTGCCAGCCGGAACAAATTCTCCTTGTTGCCGAACACCGCATACAGGCTGGGCCGGTTCATGCCCATGGCCTCGGTCAGCTCGGGCAGCGAACTGCCTTCGTAACCTTTCTCCCAGAACACTTTCATGGCCTTTTCCAGCGCATGGTCCGCATCAAAAGTGCGCGGACGGCCTAATTTTCGCTCTTTCATACCGTTCGGTTAAAAATTCATTGACAAAGGCTCTCTCAGGCGACATTATGAACCGACCAGTAAAAAACTCAAGCCTTTTTACCGCTCTAAGGATTCCGTCATGCAAAACAACACCAATACCCAAGTCGTCGAGCCGGTTGAACTACCGGTCCCGGCATCCCGCGCCTCCTGGCCCGGCGTGCTCTCCATCGCCATAGGCGCATTCGCCCTGGTGACCACCGAATTCCTGCCAGTCGGCCTGCTGCCGGCCATCGCCGCCGAACTGGGCGTGACCGAAGGCATCGCCGGCATGATGGTCACTGTGCCGGGGCTGGTGGCTGCCGCGGCGGCGATTCTGGTCACCGTCGGCATTGGCCGCGCCGACCGCCGCTTCGTGCTGTGGGGCCTGACCGGCACCATGCTGCTGTCCAACCTGATCGTGGCACTCTCGCATTCCTTCCCGCTGGTGCTGTTTGGCCGCGCGCTGTTAGGCGTGGGGGTTGGCGGCTTCTGGGCGCTGGGACCGGCGCTGAGCACGCGCCTGGTGCCTCAGGGGATGGAGCCGAAAGCGCTGTCGATGATTTTCGCCGGCGTCTCGATCGGCACGGTGGCCGGCGTGCCGGCCGGCGCGCTGATTGGCGAACTGTTCGGCTGGCGCAGCGCCTTCTATGCCGGCGGCGCGGTGGCCCTGCTGGTGCTGCTGACGCAAATGCGCCTGCTGCCATCGCTGCCGGCCAAAGAATCGATCACCTTCGGCCAACTGCCGGAGCTGCTGCGTGTGCCGAAGGCACGGCTGGGCATCTTTATCACCCTGCTGATTTTTATCGGCCAGTTCGCGGCTTACACCTACATCACGCCCTTCCTGGTGCAGGTGGCGCATCTGGATGCCCGCACCATCAGCATCCTGCTGCTGGTGTATGGCGCGGCGGGGTTGGGCGGCAATGTCATCGCCGGTAAAATCCTGGCGCGCAGCGTACGGGCCGGCCTGATCGCCACCGGCATCGTGATGGGGCTGTCCACCCTCGCCCTGCCCCTGCTGGGCACCGGCTTGATCGGCGCGACCCTGCTGGTGGTGATCTGGGGGATTGCGTTTGGCATGATGCCGATGTCGGTCCAAACCTGGATCTTCCAGGCCGCGCCGCATGCCATGGAAAGTGGCGGCGCGGTGTTCGTCACCACCGCGCAGATTGCCCTGTCCAGCGGGGCGCTGGTGGGCGGGCTGGCGGTCGATCACCTTGGCGTATCGAGCGCGATGGTGGCGGGCGGCGTGCTGGCGCTGGCCATGGCGGCGGTCGCACTGCGCTGGGCGCGCGACGGCGAGAAGCCAGCCGTCAAACTACACGCCGTGCATTAAAGCCGCACGCGCCGGTAAGCGCCGAGGAATACCTCGGCCTCGCTGTCCGACAAGACCTTGATCTCGTCGCCGTGCCAGACGTACAGGTACTGCGGCCCGCCAAGGCGGTCGGTCAGCTTGGCGTTGACCAGGAACACGGTGCCCAACGGGTAGATGCTGGTATCGCTCATGCGGCGCGAGCATTGCACATTCAGGTCGGTCGCATAGGCCTGGCCGGAGACGGGATGAATCTCCACCCTGCCATTCCATTCGGTTGACTCCACGGCGACCTGCCGATATGCGTAACTATCACGCGCCATCATCTACTCCTTTAAAGCCGTCATGGTAGCAGAGACTGGACGAATTCCAGGAAGGCCAGCGTCCTGGCGGAAGGATGATGGCGCGATGGGTAATACCCGTACAAAGGAAAGCGCTCATCAGGCCACGCGGTCAGCACCGGCACCAGCGCGCCGGTGCGCAGCATCGGCTCGACCGCGATGTCGATGACTTGCGCCAGACCGTAACCGGACATCAACACACTCTCCATCATGCCCGCCTCGTTCAGCGTCACCTGACTGCGCGGATGGACGACAGTGACTTTGCCACCACGATGGAATTCCCAATCGAAGGGCCGGCCGGTTGCCGGATTGCGGAAGTGGATGCAGGTGTGGTCGGGACTTTCCAGATCCGCCGGCTTTTTCGGCGTGCCGTGCTTGCGCAGATAAGCGGGCGTGGCGACGGTCAGCACACGTGTATCCATCAGCTTGCGCGCGATCAGCGACGAGCTTTGCGGCTGGCCGAGGCGGATCGCCAGATCGAAGCCATCTCCCACCAGATCGCCCAGATGGTCGCGTGCAACCAGATCCAGTTCCAGTTGCGGATAGCGTTTGAGGAAGCCACCCAGCCTGGGGCCGAGCAGCAGCCGCGCCCACAGCGGATCGGTATTCACGCGCAGGCGCCCGCGAACCTTGACCGCCCCCTCGCTTGCCGATGTCACGGCTTCCTCCAGGCCCGCCAGCAGCGGGCCAATCTGCGCGTAGAAGCGGCGGCCTTCGTCGGTCAGCGCGATCTTGCGCGTGGTGCGGTCGAACAGGCGGATATTCAATCGCGCCTCCAGCCTGGCGATGGCGCGGCTAACGCCAGGCTGCGACATCTCCAGCACTTCCGCCGCGCGCACGAAACTGCCGCTGTCCACGACGGCGGCCAGCACGCGCATGCCGTTCACTGTTCTTTCGTCGAATGTCATATATGCTAAAGAGTCATTGATGATATGCGTCCCATGCTATCGGAGTATAGGCTGTTTTCCTGCAGAATTCATCGCATTGAACTTTTAAGGAGAACACCATGTATGCAATTACGGGTATCACCGGGCAGGTTGGCTCGGTGCTGGGCAAACAGCTGTTGGCGGCAGGCTTGCCGGTTCGCGCCGTGGTGCGCGATGCGGCCAAAGGCGCGGCGTGGGCCGCGTGCGGCGCCGATGTCGCTCTGGCGGATCTGAACGATGCTGACGTCCTCACCCGCGCCTTCACTGGTGCGGAAGCCGTGTTCGTGCTGCTGCCGCCGACTTTCGATCCCGCCGAAGGCTTCCCCGAAGCGCGCCGCACCATCGCCTCGTTGCGCGAAGCCCTGGCAGCAGCCCGCCCCGGCCGCGTGGTCGCGCTATCGACCATCGGCGCACAGGCGGTGCAGCCCAACTTGCTGAATCAGCTTGGCATCATGGAGCGCGAGTTCCGCACGCTGGACCTGCCGGTGACTTTCCTTCGCGCCGGCTGGTTCATCGAAAACAGCCTGTGGGACGTAGCCTCCGCGCGCACGGCCGGCACTATCGCCAGCTACCTGCAACCGCTGGACCGTTCCATCCCCATGGTGGCCTGCGCCGACATCTCGGCCCTGGCGGCCGAACTGCTCCAACAAATATGGACCGGCCATCATATAGTGGAGCTGGAAGGCCCGGCACGCATCAGCCCAAACGATATCGCCGCAAGCTTCAGCCGTCTGCTGGAAAAAGAAGTCACCGCTCATGCAGTACCGCGCGGCGAATGGGCCGGGATATTCACCTCGCAAGGCATGCGCAATCCTGTGCCGCGCATGCAAATGCTGGATGGCTTCAACGAGGGCTGGATCGGATTCGAAAGCCAGCCGCGCAAAGGCACAACCACGCTGGACACCACCATTGCCGGGCTGTTGGCGCGCATGCCCGCATAAGCGGACGTCCGCGTGACCGCTTGTGGTCACGCGGACAGCCATGCCGCGTTGAAATCAAAGGCTTATCATATGGCATACATATTGCAGAACAAGCCTTATGATGAAAACCAGACTACTTTCTCTTCTCGCCGCAGCGTTCATCGCTCCGGCGTTTTCCAGCGTCGGACCACAGCCTGCGCCAGCCACTCCACCCATCACTGCGCCGCGCGACATACCGTTCAAAGGCGAGATCAAACTGCTGGTCGATGCCACCGACAGCATCCACAAAATCTTCCGCGTGCGCGAGATCATTCCGGTTCAAAAAGCAGGCGGCATGGTTTTGCTCTACCCGCAATGGGAAACCGGCAGCCATTCGGCCACGCAGGAAGCGGCGCCGCTGGCCGGCCTGACGATCAGGGCTGGCGGGAAGCAACTGGCGTGGCGCCGCGATGTCGTCAACCCTTACGCTTTCCACATCGACGTGCCGGCAGGCGTGCGTGAACTGGATATCGTCTTTCAGTATCTGCCGGCGGCGGTGGGTCCCAGGCTGATGTCGCGCGATATGCTGATGCTGCCCTGGCAAAAAGTGGCGCTCTACCCCGCCGGCTGGTTTCTCCGCAATATCAGCGTGCAGGCCGAGCTGACGATGCCGGATGGCTTCCAGTTTGCGACTTCTCTGGAAAAGGCACAAGCTAGCGGCAATCATGTGCAATTCAAGTCCGCCAGCTTTGAATATCTGATGGACGCCCCAGTCTACGCCGGCCGCTACGCCAGAAGCATCGATCTGGCCACCGCGCCAGCGACACCGGTGCGGCTCAATATGTTCGGCGATAGCGAAACAGCATTGAATCTGCCGCCCGAACTGATCGCCAGATTCGGCGCACTGGCGAAAGCAGTGCCGCAGCTATTCCGTTCGCAGCACTACCGGCATTTTGATTTTCTGATGTCTCTATCGGATGTAATGATTTCGGGCGGCGGTGTTGAGCACCAGGAATCGACCGAGATCAACGTCTCGGCCAACTATGCGCATGACGCTGGCGAGCAAGCACTGATGGCGAACCTGGTGGCCCACGAATTTATCCACTCTTGGAACGGCCGCGCGCGCCAGCCGGCAGACCTGTGGACGCCGAACCTGAACCTGCCCATGCGCGGCAGTCTGCTATGGGTGTATGAGGGCCAGACCGAATTCTGGGCACACGTGATGACGCCGCGACTCGGCCTGCGCACCTTGCAGCAAGCGCTGGATGCACTGGCGGTCGACGCATCGCTGATGGAGAATCGTCCCGGCCGTGCATGGAAGTCGCTGCAGGACAGCACCATCGACGCGCTCTACATGCCAGCCAGGCCTGTGCACTGGCGCGACTGGCAGCGTCGCGAAGACTACTACGCGGAAGGGGTGATGATCTGGCTGGATGTCGATATGCTGCTGCGTGAGCTCACAGGCGGCCGCAAAAACATGCAGGACTTCGCTGCCGTATTCTTCGGTGCTGGAGATAATGCACGCACCATCAGCACCTACACATTTGCGGACGTCTGCAAGACGCTGAACAAAATCGCTCCCTATGATTGGGCGGGCTACTTCAATCAGCGCCTGAACGCGCACGACGACACGCACCTGCTCGATGGCCTGCGGCGCAGCGGCTACCGCCTGGTCTACTCCGACCAGCCGACCGGCTATTTCACCCAATACGAACAAGACCTCGGCGGCATTGACCTCTCAGCCTCAGTGGGTCTCGTCATTGGCAAGAAAGGCGCGGTTAAAAGCGTGGCGTGGGAAGGGCCAGCCTTCAAGGCCGGCATCAGCCTTGGCGCCAGGCTCACCGCCATCGATGGCCAGACGTATTCCGATGAGGCGCTGAAACAAGCCATTCGCAACGCTGCGGCCAGCAAGCGCGCGATTGAACTGACGATCGAAGCCGACGGCATCACGCGCGATGTCAGTATCCCCTACTTCGAATCGCTGCGTTATCCGCGACTGGAACGCATACCCGGCACAGAGGATCGCTTGCGCAGTCTTTTAACACCCTAAGCCGCTATGTGCTCGTCGCATCAGGGACATCATCCAATCCGCGCACATTTGATCCAAAGCTAATGATGAGTCACACAGCAAGCGGAGGATATCGAAAGATGCCCGGGCCTGCTCATTTTCAGTAGTGCCGCTTGAAGGACATCTTTAAGCCGCTAAACTGAAATGACTATCTACACGTGGGACGAAACCAAGCGCAAAAGCAACTTGCGCAAGCATGGCCTGGATTTTGCCGATGCACATATCGTCATCGAGGGGCTCTGCTTTACAACTGAAGACGTCCGGTCTCATTACACCGAACGTCGTTTCAGTACAATTGGCTTTCTGAATGGACTCCCCGTTTGTGTAACTTATACGGAGCAAAATGATGTCATCCGAATTATTTCATTTAGAAAAGCAGATTGACGAGAACGAAACCGATTACTTAGAGAGTTCGGGCAGCTGGATCAACGTGATGCCAAATTACGATGACGAAATCCAGTACGACGACGATTGCCCAGCATACAATCCACGCTACGCCATCAATCCGGTACTGCGCCTATATGGGCGCATTGTCCCACCAAGGAAATCGGCCAGCGATCCGATTGATCCCGAGGTCGTCGCGTTCATGAAATCCATGACGCCACTCATTCAAATGCGCCCAGACATATTGGACGGCATGCCTGTTTTCAAAAACACCTTGGTTCCCATCAAACGCATGTTTGACTATCTTCTGTCAGGGCAAACGATGAGCGCCTTTATACGCGACTTTCCCACTGTCTCTCGCGACACAGCTGTTCAGGTACTGGAAAACGATGCAACCTTGTTTTATGAAAAGATCAGCAAAGCACTAGACCAAAACTAAGATGAAGTCATCAAAATCAACTGTTTTATGAGGATATCAGCATCGCGATGGATTCGGCGGCGATGCCTTCTTCGCGGCCGAGGTAGCCCAGCTTTTCGTTGGTCTTGGCTTTGACGTTGACCTGGCTGATGTCCACGCCCAGGTCTGCCGCGATGTTGGCGCGCATGCTCATGATGTGCGGCGCCATCTTCGGGCGCTGGGCGATGATGGTGCAGTCCACGTTGCCGATGCTGTAGCCAGTCGCCACCACGCGCCTGGCCGCCTCACGCAACAGCTTGCGCGAATCCGCGCCCTTGAATTCAGGGTCGGTGTCCGGAAAGTGTTTGCCGATGTCGCCCAGCGCGGCGGCGCCCAGGATGGAATCGGTGATGGCGTGCAGCAGCACGTCGGCGTCCGAGTGGCCCAGCAGGCCTACATGGTGCGGAATGTCGACGCCGCCGATGATCAGTTTGCGGCCTTCCACCAGCGCGTGGCAGTCGTAGCCCTGGCCGATGCGGAATGGGAGTTTGGTCATGTTTAGTCTTCCTTGTTAGCCAGGTACATCTCGGCGATGCGGATATCCGCTGGCAGCGTTACTTTCAAATTGCGTGGATGGCCTTCGATCAGGCGCGGTGCGTAGCCCAGCATTTCGACGGCGCTGGCGTCGTCGGTGATGGCGTTGGCGTCCGGCGCGCTGCCCAGTGCCCGCAGCAGCAGCGCGTAGCTGAACATCTGCGGCGTCTGCGCCGACCACAGGCCGTTGCGCGGCACCGTCGCGGCGCTAACGCTGACGCCATCCACGCCCGGCGCGCTGCGCTTCATGGTGTCCACCACAGGCAAGGCCAGCAGGCCGCCGGCCGGATCGTCGCCCACACCTTCGATCAAGCGCGCGATCAGCGCCGGCGTCAGGCCGGGACGCGCGGCGTCGTGCACCATCACCATGTCTTGCGCGCCCAACTGGCCGTCCAGTGCGCGCAGGCCATTCAGCACGGAGTCCATGCGCGTTGCGCCGCCGCAGCGCAGGACGGTCACGCCACCCAGTTCCGGCGGCAGCACGGAGTCGATCACGCCATCTTCAGGGCTGACCACCACATAGGTATGCGCCACCAGCGGCGAGGCGCGGAAGGCGTCCACCGCATGGCGCAGCATTGGCTTGCCGCCCACGGTCAGATACTGTTTCGGCCCATTCGCCGCCATGCGCGCGCCAACGCCGGCGGCCGGCAGCAATGCAAAATATTTCGTCATAACGCTCTTTATCTGTGGCGCTTCGCGATGATGTCCGCGATCTCGCCATTACATACTTTGCCCATGCGGGCATATTCTTCCGGCGTGTCGATCCTGGCTTGCTCGATTTTGCCTTTCTCGAATTCGTCGCGGATGAAAGGGAACCACGTGCCGTTGATCTCATGCTCCAGCGCCGACATGGCGGTGCCGGACGGCGCATACAGCGGCTGCCCGGTGAAGCGCTTGTTCAGGGCATCCGTCACCACCTTTTCCACCCGCGCCAGATTCTCCATATAGGCTTTCAGGTGGCGCTGCTCGTGCGCCAGGATTTCGTTGTACGCACAGGTGCCCGGCGCGAACTCGTTGCCGACGTAGATCAGCACCGGCGAATAATTCAGCGTGATTTCCACCTTGGGCGCGATGCACTCGTAACCGCTGGCGGCATCCTGCAGAACCGGCCCGCCCAGTTTGGCCTTGTACATTCCCTTGGTCACGGTCAGTCCCAGCGTCTCCATGCGGTTGTCCATATTGCCCGCTTTCGCGGTCAGAGCATGGTAAGGCAGCTGGTTGTTGATGGTGAATCCGTTCTGCTGCGACGACAGCACCGACACGGTCTTGCTGATCGTATCCTCGCAGCGGATCTGGAACGGCGTGCGCTCCGCCGCCTGCACGCCCCCTAGGGCGAGCAAACCGGCGAGAGCGACGGCGGGTTTCATAGCTTCCAGTCGCCCGAACGCAGTTTATCCAGCCAGAACACGCCGATCACGGTTTTCACGTCGGTGATTTTCCCTTCGCGTACCCATTGCAGCAGTTCGTCGATGGTGGCGGTGAAGGTTTCCAGAAATTCGCCCTCATCCAGCTTGGCCGCACCGGCTTTCAGGCCGCGCGCCAGGTACAGGTCGAGGTGCTCGTCCGAGTACGCGATCGCATTGTGGATGGTGGTGACGAATTGCCACTCGCCGCCGGTGTAGCCGGTTTCCTCTTCCAGCTCACGCTTGGCCGCGACCAGCGGATCTTCGCCTTTGTCGATCTTCCCGGCCGGGAATTCGATGAACACATCCCGCAGCGGATAGCGGTACTGGCGCTCCATCAGCACCGTGCCGTCGTCCAGCAGCGGCAGAATCACCACCGCACCGGGGTGCAGGATGTATTCGCGCGCAGTGCGCTTGCCATCGGGGAGTTGGATCGTATCGCGTTGGACTTTAAGGAAATGGCCTGCGTAGACCAGTTCACCGTCGACATGCGTTTCTTTGAGATTGTCCATTGCGGCTCCACATCGTTGAAGAACGATAGTGTATCAGCCGTGAGCCTTGCGCAGGTAGCGGAGGATGAAACCGGGAAAGCCGAGGACGAGGAACATGCAGCCGGAGATCGCGTAGAACTCCCAGCCTTGGGGGAAGCGTGCGCCGATCTGGGTTTCCAGCGCAAAGCCCACCGCGCCAACGACAAGATAGAGCGCCGTCATTTCCAGCAGCCGGATGAACAGCGGCTTGACCGGCCATTTGGCAGGTACGACGGCGAACAGCTTGTCGTTGAAGAACGGCAGGTTGGCAGCCGCGATAGCGATCGCGATCACCAACCAGCCGGCGGTGGAAGTATCCATCAGGTAGCCAGGGTCACCTTGATGGCCTGCAGGCAAGCTGCCAGCAGCGGGCCAGGCAGAACGCCCAGGGCCACGATGGCCAGGCCGTTCAGGCTCAGCACCAGCTTGACGTCGCCGTAGGCAGCGATCGGTGCGTTGTCTACCGGCTCATCGAACCAGATGTGCTTGATAACGCGCAGGTAGTAGAACGCGCCGATCAGCGAGAACATCACCGCAAACACGGTCAGCCAGATCTGGCCAGTGCCCAGCACCGAGTTCAGCACGGCGAACTTGGCGGCAAAGCCCATCATCGGCGGCACGCCGGCCAGCGAGAACAGCAGGATGGTCATCACTACCGCGAACCAGCCGCTACGCTTGCTCAGGCCCTTGAAGTCGCTGATGTTGTCGGCGTCGAAACCGGCGCGCGACAGCAGCATCAAGGTGCCGAAGGTGCCGACGGTGGTCAGCACATAGGTGATCACGTAGTACATGGCGCCGCTGTAGGCCGCTGCGATGCCGGTGCGGTCGGTGGTGCCCGCCACGCCCGACAGCAGGCCCAGCAGCACGAAGCCGATCTGGGCGATGGTCGAGTAAGCCAGCATACGCTTGATGTTGGTTTGCGCGATGGCGGTAACGTTGCCGATGGCCAGCGACAGCACAGCCAGCACCAGCAGCATTTGCTGCCAGTCGAACGCCAGCGGCAGCAGGCCTTCCACCAGCAGGCGGATGCAGATGGCGAAGGTGGCGATCTTAGGCGCGCCGCCCAGCAGCAGGGTCACGGCGGTAGGCGCACCGTCGTAGACGTCCGGCACCCACATATGGAATGGCACGGCGCCCAGTTTGAAGGCCAGGCCAGCCACCAGGAACACGATGCCGAAGATCAGGATGGTCGGCTTGATGGTGCCGGCAGCCACGGCAGCCGACACGCCACGGATGTCCAGCGTGCCGGTCGCGCCGTACAGCATCGACATGCCGTACAGCAGGAAACCGGAAGCCAGCGCGCCCAGCACGAAGTACTTCATCGCCGCTTCGGTCGCACGCACGTTATCGCGGCGCATCGCCACCAGCGCGTACAGCGACAGCGACATCAGTTCCACGCCCAGGTAAATCGACAGGAAGTTCGAGCCCGAGATCATGATCAGCTGGCCCAGCATGGCGAACAGCGCCAGCACGTAGAACTCGCCGCCCAGGTTACCGCTCAGCATGCCACGGTCGTCGGCGTACTGGCGCGAATACACCAGGGTCATGCCCACGGTCAGGTAGGTGAACAGTTTCAGCAGATTGGCCATCGGATCGGCCACGAACATACCGTGGAAGGTATAGGTCGTCGCGCCCGAGGCGAAATCGCAATAGCTGATGCCGGCGCAGACCAGCAGCGTCAGCAGGGACAGCACGTAGGTGATCGAACGCTGCGCCTTGGACAGGAACATGTCGATCAACAGAATGGCAGAAGCACCGATCAATACCGCGACCTCGGCATACGCCGGGACCAGATTGACGACCTCTTGTGGAATAGGTGTAGTCATTTATGTGTTTCCGTTCTACTTAAGGCAGCTTGCTGTGTGCTACTTGCGCCAGCAGGTCAGCGACCGAGGTTTGCATCGTGTCGGTGAATGGAGCTGGGTACAGACCCATGTACAGCGTGGCAACCGCCAGAATGCCCAGCATGAAGAATTCACGGCCGTTCAGGTCTACCAGCTCGGCAACGTGGTGGTTGGCCACTTTGCCGAAGATGACGCGCTTGGCCATCCACAGCGAGTACGCTGCGCCGAAGATCAGTGCGGTCGCTGCCAGCAGGCCGATCCAGAAGTTGTACTGGGTGGCGCCCAGGATCACCATGAACTCGCCGACGAAACCGGAGGTCGCTGGCAGGCCGCAGTTGGCCATCGAGAACAGGATGAAGAAGGCGGCAAACTTAGGCATCTTGTTGACCACGCCACCGTAGTCGGCGATCTGGCGCGAGTGCGCCTGGTCGTACAGCACGCCGATGCACAGGAACATCGCGCCCGACACGAAGCCGTGCGAGATCATCTGCATGATGGCGCCCTGCACTGCCATGGCGTTGAACACGAAGAAGCCCAGGGTGACGAAGCCCATGTGCGCGATCGACGAGTAGGCGACCAGCTTTTTCATGTCTTTCTGGACCAGTGCCACCAGGCCGACGTAGATCACGGCGATCAGCGACAGGGTGATCACAAAGCCCGACAGGTAGTGCGAAGCGTCCGGAGCGATCGGCAGCGAGAAACGGATGAAGCCGTACGCGCCCAGTTTCAGCATGATCGCGGCCAGCACGGCGGAACCGCCGGTTGGCGCTTCGACGTGGACGTCCGGCAGCCAGGTGTGGACCGGGAACATCGGCACTTTCACGGCAAACGCCATGAAGAAGGCCAGGAAGATGAAGATCTGCTCTTTCATCGTCAGCGGCGTTTTGTGCCAGTGCAGGATGTCCCAGCTACCGGTCACGTTGTACAGGTAGACGATGGCAACCAGCGTCAGCAGCGAGCCGAAGAAGGTGTACAGGAAGAACTTGAACGACGCATACACGCGGTTCTCGCCGCCCCAGATACCGATGATGATGTACATCGGGATCAGGGTCGCTTCGAAGAAGAAATAGAACAGCAGGCCGTCGGTGGCCGCGAACACGCCGATCATGATGCCTGACAGGATCAGGAAGGCGCCCATGTACTGGGCCACGCGGTTCTGGATCACTTGCCAGGCCGAGATCACCACGATGATGGTGATGAAGGCGGTCAGCGGAATGAACCACAGCGACAGGCCGTCGATACCCAGCGAGTACCAGATGTTGAAGCGCTCGATCCACGGCGCTTTTTCGACGAACTGCATGCCGTGGGCGGCGTTGTCAAAGTTGGTGATCAGCGGAATCGTCGCGCCGAAGCTGACGATGGAGCCGATCAGGGTCAGCACGCGGGTGAAGCCGGCATTGCTGTCGCGCCCTACTGCCAGGACGATCAGGCCGAACAGAATCGGGAGCCAGATCGCCAGGCTCAGGTACGGAGGTAGTGTAGATATGGTTGACTGCATCATGGTTATCGTTATCTCTTTGCGTATCAGCTAATTAAGCGTGCCAAAACGGCAGGAAGTAGACCAGGAACCCCAGAATGCCGAGGATCATGACGAACGCATAGTGGTAGATGTAACCGGTCTGCGCCAGGCGGGTCAGCGTCGAGAACCAGCCGACCAGTTTGGCGCTGCCGTTCACCAGCAGGCCATCGATCAGGGTCTTGTCGCCAACGTTCCACAAACCGTTGCCCAGCAGGCGCGCGCCGGCTGCGAATACCGCTTCGTTGAACTTGTCCATGTAGTACTTGTTGTCCAGCAGGGTGTGCAGGAACTTGAACTTGTCGTAGAACCATGCAGGTACGCGTGGATTGATCATGTAGCAGTAGTACGCCGATGCCACACCAGCGATCGCCAGCCACAGCGGCAGCGAGGTCAGCGAGTGCATCGCCATGGCCACAGGACCGTGGAACTCATGAGCCAGTTCTTCCATTGCGTGGTGGTTTTCACCAACAAAGATCACGCCTTTGAAGAAGTCGCCGAACAGCATAGGACCGATGGCCAGTGCACCAATGATGACCGACGGGATGGCCAGGGCGACCAGCGGGAACCAGACCACGAATGGGGATTCGTGCGGTTTCTGGCCTGGAGCCAGGCCGTGGTGGCCGTGATCGTCTTCCTCTTCTTCGTGATGCGCGTCGGAGTCGTGAGCGTGGTGGTCATCATGCTTGGCGTGATGGTCGTCGTGGGCGTGGGCGTGGGCCTGGCCGAAGCGCTCTTTACCGTGGAACACCAGGAAGTACATACGGAACGAGTAGAACGCGGTCACGAACACGCCAGCCAGTACGGCGAAGTGCGCGAAGCCGGCGCCAGCGATGTGGGTTTCAGCGACGGCTTCGATGATCGAGTCTTTCGAGTAGAAGCCCGAGAAGAACGGCGTACCGATCAGAGCCAGCGAGCCCAGCAGCGAGGTGATCCAGGTGATCGGCATGTACTTGCGCAGGCCGCCCATGTTGCGGATGTCCTGGTCGTGGTGCATGCCGATGATGACCGAACCGGCACCGAGGAACAGCAATGCCTTGAAGAACGCGTGGGTCATCAGGTGGAACACGGCCACCGAGTAAGCCGACGAGCCCAATGCCACGGTCATGTAGCCCAGCTGCGACAGGGTCGAGTAAGCCACAACGCGCTTGATGTCGTTCTGGATGATGCCCAGGAAGCCCATGAACAGCGCGGTGATCGAGCCGATCACGATGATGAAGGACAGCGCGGTGTCCGACAGCTCGAACAGCGGCGACATGCGCGACACCATGAAAATGCCGGCGGTAACCATGGTTGCCGCGTGAATCAGTGCCGAAATCGGGGTCGGGCCTTCCATCGAGTCAGGCAGCCAGACGTGCAGCGGGAACTGCGCCGACTTGCCCATCGCGCCGATGAACAGGCAGATGCAGGCAACGCTCAGCAGCATCCAGTCGGTGCCAGGCAGGGTCAGCGCGGCCAGCGCTTCGCGCTTGGCAAACACTTCCTGGTAGTTCATCGAACCGGCGTAAGCCAGCAGCAGGCCGATGCCCAGGATGAAGCCGAAGTCACCCACACGGTTGACCAGGAAGGCCTTCATGTTGGCGAAGATGGCGGTCGGACGGGTGTACCAGAAGCCGATCAGCAGGTACGACACCAAGCCCACGGCTTCCCAGCCGAAGAACAGCTGCAGGAAGTTGTTCGACATCACCAGCATCAGCATGGAGAAGGTGAACAGCGAGATGTAGGAGAAGAAGCGGTTGTAGCCTTCGTCTTCCGCCATGTAGCCGATGG